>Ga0208493_10067_pt1 | contig 56920 bp, 56 predicted proteins | sample AntDryMetagUQ493_FD_188088 | JGI IMG/M metagenome (GOLD analysis project Ga0208493, IMG submission 188088) | Polar desert microbial communities from Antarctic Dry Valleys - UQ493 (SPAdes) | ecosystem: Environmental > Terrestrial > Soil > Desert | place: Antarctic Dry Valleys | collected 2008-12-31 | reverse complement strand
CCTGAGGCTCATCAGAGGCAAACAGAAGACCGCCCGGCAATCCCGCCGGCCAGTCCCGCCGCTTGTCAGAAGATGGCTCAGCGCCCGGTCCACTTCCGCGGCCGGCGCCGATGAGCCGGGGTATAGATCCACGGTTCCCGGCCGTCAACAGGCTTGTTCCGTGCCTGAGCTCTTTTTTTCGCGCAGCCCGCGCCCCCGCCGCTGCGCGGCCTCCCTGCCCCCGCAGGAGAGCAGAGAAGCCCGGGGTCAGGTCAGTACCCTTTCTTCACCTGCGCCAGCGCCGCGCTGAGGCCCTGCGCGACCCGCGCCCGCTCGTCCGGCCCGGCATCGCGCGCCACCAGCGCCTGCTGTCGACGCGAGACCAGGGTCAGACGCTGGAGACCGTACTCGTCGTCCTCGACCGTCTCGAGCTTTGTCCAGAGCGGGTTGAACCGCCACTCGCGCCGCTCGCCGCGGTGGCTGACCCGGGCCAGCAGGATCTCGATCTGCGAGATCATCACCTCCTCGAAGGAACGCCCGCGTCGGAAGCTCACCTTGAGCGCGGCGTAGATCGCCAGCATGTCGAGGCCGAAGAAGCCGGCCACGGGCCAGAAGCCCATGCGCCAAGCCCAGACCGATACGGCGAGGGAGACCGCGCAGCACCCGCCCATGACCACCCGGAAGCCGCGCCGGCTCAAAGACTGGTGCGGCCGGATCGTCGCGGTGAAGACGGGCCGGTCGATCGTGTCCGGATCGAGCCCGTAGGGGTGGACGGAAGGATTGCCGCTCGCCATGCGATCCATATAACGCGCCGATGCCCGCCAGAAAGACTCCCCCTCCCGTGACGGATCGCGCCGGTCGGCGCGTCGCGGGACCGGCCGAGGCCGCGCCCGGGGCCGTGACCGAGACGTCGCGAACGAAGCGGCGCGAGGACGCGGCGGAGAACGTGGCCAGAGGCCCGTCCCGGAGCGCCGCCCCGGCGCGGCTCGCGGGTCCGATCGGGCGCGCCGTCACCGCGCAGGTGGACACGGCTCCCGAGGCCGTCGACCCGGCGACGCTCGCCGAGATCTTCCGCCGCTTCCAGGCGGCGGAACCGGAGCCCAAGGGTGAGCTCCACTACGTGAATCCGTTCACGCTGCTCGTTGCCGTGGTGCTGTCGGCCCAGGCGACCGACCGCGGCGTCAATCTCGCCACCGGCCCGCTCTTCGCGGTCGCCGACACGCCCGAGAAGATGCTGGCCCTCGGCGAGGACAGGGTCCGCGATTTCGTGCGCACGATCGGGCTGTTCAACACCAAGGCGAAGAACGTCGTCGCCCTCTCGCGGATCCTCGTGGACGAGCACGGCGGCACGGTGCCGGCTAGCCTGGAAGCCCTCCAGGTTCTGCCCGGTGTCGGCGCCAAGACCGCGAGCGTGGTGCTCAACATCGCCTTCGGGGTTCCGCGGATCGCCGTGGACACCCATATCTTCCGGGTCTCGAACCGGATCCCGCTCTTCGTCGGCGCGACCACCGACAAGGTGCAGGCCGGTCTCGAGGCGATCGTGCCGGATTCCTACCGGCTCCACGCCCATCACTGGCTGATTCTGCACGGCCGCTACACCTGCAAGGCGCGCAAGCCCGAATGCCCGCGCTGCCTCATCGCCGACCTCTGCCGCTACCCGTCCAAGACGACCGCGTGATGGCGGCGTGACGGCGGCGTGACGGGCTGCCGAGGTCGTTCCGGGCACGTCCCGGCCGGCCTCCGCAATCCCGCCCTGCGGGCTAACGCGTTGTGCTGGAAGCCCGCATCCGCTAGTTTGGCGGCCGGTCGCCGGGGCCCTCGGGCAGAGGCCGTCCGGCGGCCCGACCTCGCGTCCGGTCGCCGCGCCGCGGATTCCTCCCAATCGTCGCGCATCAGGAGCCTCGGCCCATGGACTTCCTCAAACCACGGTACACGCCTATGAATCGCCGCCGTCGCATCTACGAGGGCAAGGCGAAGGTCCTCTACGAGGGGCCGGAGCCCGGCACGCTCATCCAGCACTTCAAGGATGACGCGACGGCCTTCAACGCGAAGAAGCACGAGGTCATCGACGGCAAGGGTGTGCTGAACAACCGGATCTCGGAGTTCGTCTTCCAGCACCTCAACGACATCGGCGTGCCGACGCACTTCATCCGCCGGCTGAACATGCGCGAGCAGCTGATCCGCGAGGTCGAGATCATCCCCCTCGAGGTCGTTGTGCGCAACGTCGCGGCCGGCTCGCTGGCGACGCGGCTCGGTCTTGAGGAAGGCACCCAGCTGCCGCGCTCGATCATCGAGTTCTACTACAAGAACGACGCGCTGAACGACCCGATGGTCTCGGAGGAGCACATCACGGCTTTCGGCTGGGCGACGCCCCAGGAGATCGACGACATCATGGCGCTGGCGATCCGCGTCAACGACTTCCTGTCCGGCCTCTTCCTCGGCGTCGGCATCCGGCTCGTCGATTTCAAGATGGAGACCGGCCGCCTGTGGGAAGGCGACATGATGCGCATCGTGGTGGCGGACGAGATCTCCCCGGATTCCTGTCGGCTCTGGGACATCAAGTCCTCCGACAAGCTCGACAAGGACCGGTTCCGCAAGGATCTCGGCGGCCTGATCGAGGCCTATACCGAGGTCGCCAAGCGGCTCGGCATCATGTCGGAGAACGAGAAGGTCCAGGGCGGCGGCCCGCGCCTCGTGCAGTAGGCCCGGTCAGGCTGTCGGCCGGCGCAGGGGCGCCGGTCCGGCCTCGGGAAAACCTGCGCGCAGTCGCGCGTGGGTCGAGAGCGCCGGGTCGAAACCCGGATGGTAATGGGGGTCCTGCACCAGCAGCGACCCCCATCGCGTTCTCAGCGCGGCGATCTCGCGCGCGTGGCGGGCGCGGGCCTCGGGGGTCCAGCGGCGGCTCGCGGCCTCGCGGTGATGCAGGACCGCCCCGGGGACCAGGAGCGTGCGGTAGCCGGCCGCGTTCAGGCGCAGGCAGAGATCGACATCGTTGAAGTCGACCGCGAAGACCGCCTCGTCGAAGCCGCCGACCGCGCGGAACTTCTCCGCCTCGACGACCAGGCACGCGGCGGTCACCGCGGAGACCGTCTGCGTGACGCGCAGAGCGCCGAGATAGCCGGGGGCGTCCGCCGGAAAGTGCCGGTGGCCGTGAGTGACGAGGCCGCCGGTTCCGAGCACGATGCCGCCGTGCTGGATCCGGCCCTCGCCGTCGAGGAGCTTGGCACCGACGGCCCCCACATCCGGGCGGAGGGCCTCCCGGGCCATGCGCGAGAGCCAGTCGGGCCGGAAGGCCTCGACGTCGTTGTTGATGAAGACCAGCAGCCTGCCGCGGGCGCAGGATGCGGCGGCGTTGTTCATGGCGGCGAAGTTGAACGGCCCGGGCCAGGGCACGACGTGCCCCCTCCCCTCCCCCTCCAGGGCCCGCAGGTAGGCGAGCGTCTCGGGCTCGCGACTGTCGTTGTCGCAGACGATGATCTCGGTCGACGGCCAGTCCGTGCAGCTGCGCAGGCTCTCGAGACAGGGGCGCAGGAGATCCAGGCGGTCGCGGGTCGGAACGATCAGGCTGGCCAGGGGCCGCGTTTCGGGCAGGGGATGCTCGACTGCGACGAGGCCGTCCGTTCCCACGGCCACGCGCAGGCCGGCGCCGCCCGCCCGGTCGAGGTGGGCGCGTACGGTGGCGTGATGGGGCGCGTGTCGCGCTTCACGATCCGTCGCGGCGATCGCCTCGCCGCGCCGGACGGACAGGATCTCCGGCAGGTGGCCGATCGCGCCGGGGCCGAAGCGCTCCGCGATCCGAAAGGCGGCCTCGGCGGGACTCCCGGGATCGACGCCGGGGTCGAGGGCGCTGCATCGGCAGGCCAGGACGGGCCCGAGATAATCGAAGGCCGCGAGCCGGTCAGGGTCGAAAACCGGCGGCAGCAGCGGCAGCACCGCGCCGCCGGGTCGCTCCTGCACCAAGGCGTCGCCGTACAGGGCCTGAAGGTCGGGCTCGCTCGCGAACAGGGCCGCGATCCGTCCGGGCGCACCGGCGACGAGGACCCCGTCGCCGATCAGGCGGATCGCGCCGCCCGGACCGGCCGGTGCCGGCGGGAAGCGGTCGAGGATCCCCGGCGGCAGGGTGAGCCGATGGTCGATCCCGATCAGGGCCGCGAGCGCCTGCCGGGCGCGCAGCCGCTTCCCCGTCAGGCGCGCGCCCACGATCGCGGCCGCCGTTCGCGGATGCGCGAGCGCGTGGCGCGCCGCGCCCACCAGCGCGCGCCAGGAGCGGCGCGACGCTCCGAGAAACGGCGCCGCTCGGCGGCCCGACGCGCCGTCCGGCGGCGTCATTCCAGATCCTCGCCGAAGGTCGTGACCGACAGGGCGGGGTGGTAGAACGGATCGTGCCGGATCACGGCGCGCCAGCGCTCGGAGAAGCGGGCGGCCTCCTGCTCGAAGCGGGCGCGCTTGGCCCCGACGGACGGACCGCGGCTGACGGATTCGAGATGGGCCAGCGTCGCGGCCGGCGTCCAGACCGTCTTCCAGCCGGCGGCGCCGAGGCGCAGGCAGAAATCCACGTCGTTGAAATCCACCGGGAAGGCCTCGGCGTCGAATCCGCCCACCGCCAGATACTTCTCCCGCGCGACGGCGAGGCAGGCGGCGGTCACCGCCGAGACCTCGTGCGCGACGCGCAGCTGGCCGAGCTGACCCGGCGTGTCGCCGGGCCGGCGACGCAGGATGTGCCCGGCTCGGCCACCGAGACCGACGACGACGCCGGCATGCTGCAGGGTACCGTCCCCGTAGAGCAGCTTCGCCCCGACGGCGCCGACCTCCGGCCGGCAGGCCTGCCGGACCATGGCCTCGAGCCAGCCGGGCTCCAGCACGGCGACGTCGTTGTTCAGCAGCACGACGATCGTCCCCGACGCCGCGGCGACGCCGGCGTTGACCATCGCGGCGAAGTTGAAGGGCTGCGGATCCATGAGGATCTGGACGCGCGGATCGCCGCGCAGGGTCGCGTAATGGTCGAGGACCGCCGGATCGGTCGAGCCGTTGTCGACGATGATCAGCTCGAGCGGCGCGTAGGCGGTCTCGGCGAGCACCCCGCGGCAGACGCGGGTGATCAGGTCGAGGCGGTCGCGCGAGGGGATCACGATGCTGACCAGCGGCACCGGATCCGGCAGGGGCCATTCCAGGCGAACGGCACCGTCTTGGATCCCGGCGCGGACCTGAGGCCGTCCGGCCCGGAGCGCGTGGAGGGCCGCCGCCCGAGCGGACGGGCTCAGGCCATCGCCGGCAGAGCGGGCGAGGATCCGTGGGACGTGCGCCACCCGCGCGGCGCTGGTCATCGCGGCGGCCATGATGGCCGGCGCGATCTCGGCCATCCGGCCGGCGGGGCGCGTCAGGGCCGCGGCGAGCCAGGATCTCGACAGGAGGAGGGGAAACCCCGGATACCCCGTCGCCAGGGCGAGGTCCGGGCTCCAGTCCGGCTTCAGCCGCGGCCGGCCGTCGGGATCGATCGCGTCGCCGTAGGCGATGTCCGCGCCCGACAGGGCGCGGGCGAGCAGCGCCAGGGCCTCCGGCTCCGGGACGTCGCCGGCGCGCAGCAGGCACAGGGCGTCCGCCTCGCCGGAAAGTTCGTCGAAGCGGGCAGCCTCGTCCCAGGCCTGGTGCGACATCGGCCCGCTGGCCTTTGCGGGCGGCGCCCCCGCCCAGGCGACCCGGATCGACTCGGGGCGGTGCGTCTGCGCGTTCAGCGCGTCCCGCGTGGCCGACAGCGCCGCCGCGTCCCCGGGCTGCGCGAGCAGGACGCACCGGATCCGCAGGGCGGCGGGCGCGATGCGGGCGGGCCGGGTCCGGGCGGCGGCCCAGGACGGGAACCGGTCCATCGGCGTCACCGCGCAGGCGCCGCGCAGGATGTCGCGGTAGCGCCGCTCCGACCCGCGGGCGCGCTCGTACAGGGCGGAGACGCAGCGCCAGGGCCGGCGCAGGAGGCACTGCGCGAGCACCTCGACCTCGCGTCGGGCGCCGACCCGCTCCAGGGCGAAATCGGCGCCGGCCGAGAGGCGGATCTCCCGCGCATCCGGGGGGATCAGTCCGAGCCAGTGTGCGAGCCCCTGGGAGGCTCCCGGCAGGACGAAGTCCTGAACGGTCTCGTCAGACCCACGCAGGACGCGCAGGATCGGGCGCCGGGGCGCCGCCGTCGGATCACCGGCATAGCTCAGCACGATCCAGCCGGCGGGATGATCCGGGAGCACGAGGCGGCGATCGAACGCGGGATCGTCCGTGGCCTCCAGCCGAAACCGGACAGGCCGGCCGAGCCAGATCCTGTCGCGACCGGTCTTCGCGATCAGCGGGATCGGATCGCCGAGGCGCGCCGCGGCGTCACTGGGCAGCGTCGCCTCCGCCGGCGGGCGCAGCGGCGACAGCCGGTTTGCGCCGGCGCGGTTTCGCGGCGGGCTTGCCCGCCCCCTTGCCGGTGCCGACGCCCACCGCGATGTCGTAATCGGCCGTCATGGCGGCCGGAACCTGCAGTTCGTCGGCGACGATCGTGGCGAAGCCCTGCGCCTCGCCGGCCCCGACGACGACGCTGGCTCGCTCAGTGCGGCTCGAGACGGTCTTGCCGTCGTGGCGGATCTGGAACGTGACCGGCACATCGAACCGGCCCGGCGCGCCCGCCGGCCCGAGCAGGACGTTGATCTCGACGCCCACCTTGACGGTGATCGAGCCGTCCTGACGCCGCGTGCATTCGCGGGCGAGGCGGCCGAGGGAGAACTGGGTGCGCACCGCGTCGCCCGCGAGCGTGCGCGAGGCCGCCCCACCTTCCGCGACCTCGACCGTCGGGCAATAGGCCGGGTCGAGGGCTTCGGGCTGCGACGGCGGGACCGTCGTGCCGCCGTACTTGAACAGGTTGGAGAAGATGTTGCCCTCCTCGGCCCGGCCCGGGGCCGTGGCGGCGAGCGACGCGGCGAGCACCGAGGCGCCGAGCCGGAGAGCGACGGTCCGGCGCCGGGCCATGTCCGGGGACCGCGTGACGCTCCTGTTCCGATGTCCGATCATCGCACGGCTCCCGAACGGCACCGTCATTTCAGGCTGTCGAACCCGGCCGCGAAGCCCTTCATCGACAGCGGGATGCCGACGCCCTCCTCGGGCGTCTGGAACACGATGAAGGTGGCCTGCGTGCCGTTCTTGAACTGGCGGATCAGCCCGTCATCCATGACGACCTCGGCCACGCAGCCGGTGGTGAGGCAGCGGACGAAGCCGGCGCGGCCGATATCCGTCTGATCGATCTTCAGGCCGAGCCCGGAAGGCAGGAGAACGCCCAGCGGCGCCACCACCCGCAGCAGGTAACCGCGATTGTCGGCGGTCTTGAGGACGATGACCACCAGGGTCAGGTTCGGGCGATCCTCGGCGGCGAGATACTGGACGAGGGCGCACTGCTCGGCCTTCGCGCCGGCCGGCGTCTCGCAGCGCAGCTGCCAATCGTCGAAGGTCTTGCGCACCATGCCCTGAGCCGCGGCCGGCCCGGCGGGCGCGAGTGCCGCCGCGACGAGGGCGAGGAGAACCGGCAGCGCGGCGCGCCGGAAACGAACGAGCCTCGCGTGAAGCGGCACCACCGATCCCTTCGGAACGCTCCGGCCGAGGACCGGCGGGAGCCGTACAATCGGGCGTGTTCCGACCATGGTCCGCCCCGCGCTGTCAAGCGATGCGGGCGCGGTGTTGCGCGTCGGCGCTACCCGTGACGGTTTCAGCGGCCTAGATTGTGTTCGAACACTCCTCCAGCGCCGGATCTTGACGCCGTGATGCGCCCGCTCACTCTCTCGGCCGCCTGCCTGGTGGCCACCCTCGCGCAGGCGGGAGCCCAGTCCCTGCCGGTCGGAGAGACCACCTACATCGAACGCTCGCTGAACCACTCCGACACGCTGGTGATCGAGCATCCGCCCGTGGCGGCGAACCCGTACGGCCGCCGCAACGGGCAGGCGGCGATCGCCGGCTACTGCCGCGACGGCGGCCTGATCCGGCGCCGGGACGAGTTCGGCAACCCGGTGATCATCCGCCAGCGGGAGATCTGCGACAGCGTCGCCCCACGCACCCTCAGCCCGGGCCAGGTCGACCCCCGCCCGAGCTGGCCGGCGGATGCGGTGGCGCGCCAGCGGGTCCTTCGCGCCAAGGGCTGATGCAGGGCCTAACGACGACGGCTCAGCCGTAGCGATGCAGGCCGGTGCCGTGGCGCTTGAGCCACGCCTCGGCGGCATCGGTGTGCGGGCAGAGCGCGTGCACCAGGGCCCAGAAGCGCGGCGAGTGGTTCATCTCGCGCAGATGCGCCATCTCGTGGGCGACCAGATAGTCGAGCACCGTCGGCGGCGCGAGGATCAGGCGCCATGAGAAGTTGAGCTCGCCGCGGGCCGTGCAGGAACCCCAGCGGCTGCGGGTGTCGCGCAGCGTGACGCGCACCGGCCGCTGCCCGAGCTGCGCCGCGTAGCGCTCGATCGCTTCGGTCAGGTCGCGCTTGGCCTCGCGGGCCAGGAAATCCCGGACCCGGCGCGCCACGTGGGCGGCGTCGCACGAGACCGAGAGCACGCGCTCTCCCTCCACGCACTCGATGCGAACGGGGCCGCTCCGGGTGCCGCGCTGGCTGATCCGGTGAAGCTCACCGCGGACCGGCAGGCTGGCGCCGACCTCGAACAGCACGCGGACCGGCACGCGGGCGAGACGCGCCGCGATCCAGCCCGCGTGGCTCGCCGCGAAGCGCTGCGCCGTGTTGATGGCGGTCCGGCTCGGCAGGGTGATCACCGCCTCGCCGGTGGCGGCCGAGACGCGGAGCGTGATGCGGCGCGCGGTCGGTCGCCGACGGAGGGCGATGCGAAGGCTGGCGCCCTCGTGCTGGACCTCAAGATGATCGGGATCGGGGCGACGCAGCAGCGCGAGGGGCATGCGCGACTTTTAGCTAAGCCGAGCTCGGGGCTCCAGATCCTGCGCGTCTGAATCCCCGCGGCGGACTCAGCCGGCGAGGGCCCGGGTCCAGACCTCGGTCTCGGGGAGGACGAGGAGCGCCGCCGCGGCCAGGGCGATCCCGTACGGGATCCCGGTCTTGGCGTCGTGCAGGTGCAGGGCGAACGGCATGCGCGCGATCCGGACGGGCAATGGGTGCGTCCGCGCCAACAGGATCGCCAGCGTCAGGGCGCCGCCGAACACCGAGGCCACCAGCAGGTAGTCGCCGAGGCCGTCGAAGCCGAGCCACAGGGCCGTGGCGGCCGCGAGCTTCGCGTCGCCGCCTCCGATGATGCCGAAGGCGAACAGCGTGAACGTGACGAGGAGGACGACCGCTCCGGCCGCGCAGTGGAAGCCGATCTCGGTCCAGCTCATCGCGCTCGTCAGGGCCAGCAACGCGAACCCCGCCAGGAGGGCCAGGGAGATCCGGTTCGGGATCAGCATGGTGAGCAGGTCGCTGGCGGCCGCGTAGGCCATCAGGAAGGGGAACAGGATCAGGAGGCCGAAACCGGCCGGGCCCAGACCAGTCAGTCCCAGGCTTGCCGTCGCTGAACCGACCATCTCGGCGCCCATCTCGTCGAAGCCTGTCGCGTCACGGGATTCGACCCGACCCAGCGGTCTCGCTGCCGGTCCGGATCTCGGATGTGCCGGGCGGCCACCGCCGCCGCGAAGAACGACGATCCCGGCAGGCCGGGATCCCCCGCCTCTCTCCGGGTCTCGGGGAGAGGCGGGCTGTCTCGAACCTGCCGCAGATCGGACGGGTCTCGATCAGTTCAGGTTGCCGGAGATCTGGCTGAACTTGCTGGTCAGGCTGGTGCCGACGGTCTTCAGCGCGGTGATGATGGCCACGGCGATGAGGGCCGCGATCATGCCGTACTCGATCGCGGTGGCGCCGGACTCGTCCGAAGCGAAACGCGTGAACAGGGTCTTCATAGAGGGTGATCCTTCGACCAACACAGAGCGAGATAAAACTTGCGCGATGCCCGATGAAGAATTTTCAGGTCTCGATCGGCGGCCTGCACAGACTGCCGATTACGCCTTGAAAATCGGTTAAATCGATCCCGCACCGACGTAAAACGCCGTCTCGCTGCGAGTTTGGTGAAGGTTGGGTTTCCCCGATACGGCACAGTGCCGCGACTTGGTCTTGCTTAGCGCTTCCTTCACGGGTTCCGCGCTAGCCTGAGGCATCGGGCCGGATCGCGTGGACCGCCCGCCGTCTTGAGGAACCCCGATGCGTCGCACCCTGTCGATCGCGGGCCGAGCCGGCCTCGTCGTCCTGCTGACGGGCGCCGCGGCCGCGGCCGGGCAGCCCGATCTCCTGCCCGTCGTGACCGTTCTCGTGGACAACGCCAAGGTGCTCCGCCTGCCGGAGAAGACGTCGACCGTGATCGTCGGGAACCCGATCATCGCCGAGGTGACGCCGCAGAAGAACGGCGTGCTCGTGCTCACCGGCAAGAGCTTCGGCTCCACCAACCTGATCGCCCTCGACAACGGCGGCGCCATGATCGCCGAGACGACCATCCGGGTCGAGGCGTCGCGGGACTCGACCATCACGGTGCAGCGCGGCCTCGATCGGGAATCCCTGTCCTGCACGCCGGGTTGCCAGCCGTCGGTGCAGCTCGGCGACTCGGCCAGCTATTTCGGTGCGACGAGCGGTCAGGCCGACGCTCGTCGCAAGCTCGCGACCGGCGGCGGCGGCGGCGCGGTTCCGGCGGCCGATCACTGATCGCGGCGGGGTTCCGCCGCGACACCGGCCGCGGCCTGGGGCAGGATCCCCCGGCCCCCGCCGATACGCCGCGATGCCGCGGGGGCGATGACGCCAGGGAGACGCAGAGGCCGATGTCCGCCATCACCCGCCATCCGCCGCCGCCCGCCGTCGACCCGGCTGTGCTGGCGGCTTTCCGAGACGTCTCGACGGCCACGATCAGCGACTGCCTGGCGCGGATGCCGGTCCTGGCCGGCCTGCGCCCGTTCCACCGCGGCGGACCACTCGTCGGCACGGCCTTCACGGTTCGCGTCCGGAGCGGCGACAACCTCGCCATCCATCAGGCTCTGGAAGAGGTCCGTCCCGGCGACGTGATCGTGGTCGACGGCGGCGGCGACACGAGCCGCGCGCTGGTGGGCGACATCATGAAGGCGATCGCCGAGAGCCGGGGCGTGGCCGGTTTCGTGATCGACGGCGCCGTGCGCGACACGGCGGCCTTCGCGGGCTCGGACTTTCCCTGCTACGCCCGTGACGCGACGCCGCGGGGCCCGTTCAAGACCGGCCCCGGCGCGATCAACGGGCCGGTCTGCGTCGGCGGCTGGACGGTGAATCCCGGGGACGTGGTGGTCGGCGACGCCGACGGCGTCGTCTCCTTCCCGCCCGGCGACGCGGCGGCCCTGCTCGACGCCGTGCGGGCGCAGGCGGCCCGCGAGGCGGAGGTTCTGGAGCAGATCCGGGCCGGCCGCTACGACGGCCGCTACGCCCGGGTGGCGACGGGCTGATCGGGCCGGTCAGGTCCGGGCGCGTGCAGGCGCTGCCACAGGGCCTCGGCCGCGCCGCCGCGGCTCCCCCGCGCCCGGAACAGCCGGATCTCCACCGGAACGTCCAGCTCCTGGGAACCTGCCCGAACGAGCAGGCCGCGCGCGATCGCCGCCTCCGCGAGCGTCGCCGGGAGCCACGCGACACCGTCGCCTCCCTGCGCCATGGTCATCAGCGTCGCCGCCAGGTGCGACGTGAAGGCCGGCTCGTGGCCGGCCGCCACCCCGCTCGCCGCGAGGATCCGCCCGAGCCCGGAGGCCTCGCCGTAGGCGAGGTAGCGGACCGGCCTGCTTAGCGGCCAGAGCGGCGCCCCGCCGGATATCGGAGCGCAGAGCGGCACCAGGCTGTCCGCGCCGACGCGGACGGACTCGCAGCGGCCATCGTCCAGGCGCGTGGGCAGGTCCGCGCGATGGTGGCACAGGAGCAGCTGCACCTCGCCGGCCAGCAGGATGGCCTCGCAGGCCGCCATGCTGTCCGAGATCAGGTTGAGGGCGCCGAGCGTCTCGAAGGGCGCGTGCTGCCGGATCCAGCTTGGGAAGAACGTGAACGACAGCGCGTGCGTGGCCGCGATCGCGAGGCTCGCGTCCGCGCGCGCACCGGCGGCCCGGGCCTCGCCGCGGGCCCGATCCAGGCCCCGCAGCAGCTCCTCGGCGCCCGGCCGGAAGCGCGCTCCCGCGGCGGTCAGGCCTGCCCCTCGCGCGCTCCGCAGGAACAGCGGCGTCCCGACCCACTCCTCCAGCGCGCGGATCCGTCGGCTGAAGGCCGGCTGCGTCACGTTCCGGGCCTCGGCGGCCCGCGAGAAGGTCCGGTGCTCGGCGAGCGCGAGGAAATCCCTCACCCAGTCCAGATCCATGGCGCGCCTCTCCGACAGGACGGGCCGATGCCGTTCGCGCATCGCGCGCGCCGGAAACGGCATTGGCTGCCCGGGTGCGAGCGGCGCTACGGCACCGGGACACACCGGGAGGACAGCCATGCGCATCGTCGACGTCCGCGAGGTCACCAAGCCGATCGCCTCGCCGATCCGCAACGCCTACATCGACTTCTCGAAGATGACCACGAGCCTCGTCGCTGTGGTCACCGACGCGGTGCGCGACGGCCGGCGGGTCGTCGGCTACGGCTTCAACTCGAACGGCCGCTACGGCCAGGGCGGCCTGATCCGCGAGCGCTTCCGCGACCGGATCCTGGAGGCCGATCCGGCGAGCCTCCTGACGGAGGCGGGCGACAACCTCGATCCGCACCGGGTCTGGGCCGCGATGATGCGCAACGAGAAGCCGGGCGGCCACGGCGAGCGCTCGGTGGCGGTGGGCACCCTCGACATGGCGATCTGGGATGCGACGGCGAAGATCGCCGGGAAGCCGCTGTTCCGGATGCTCGCCGAGCGGAAGGGCGTCGCCGCCGACCCGCGGGTCTTCGTCTACGCGGCGGGCGGCTACTACTATCCCGGAAAGGACGATTCCGCCCTCCGCGCCGAGATGCGCGGCTATCTCGACCGCGGCTACACGGTCGTGAAGATGAAGATCGGTGGCGCGCCGATCGACGCGGATCGGCGCCGGATCGAGGCCGTGCTCGCCGAGATCGGCGGACGGGGACGTCTCGCGGTCGACGCCAACGGCCGCTTCGATCTCGAGACCGCCATCGCGTACGCACGGATGCTGCGGCAGTACCCGCTGTTCTGGTACGAGGAGGCGGGCGACCCGCTCGACTACGCGCTCCAGGCGGCGCTCGCGCCCTACTATCCCGGGCCGATAGCCACCGGCGAGAACCTGTTCTCGCACCAGGATGCGCGCAATCTCCTGCGCTACGGCAACATGCGGCCCGACCGCGACTGGCTGCAGTTCGACTGCGCCCTGTCGTACGGGCTGGTGGAGTACCTGCGCACCCTCGACGTGCTGGCCGAGTTCGGCTGGTCGGCCTCCCGCTGCATCCCGCATGGCGGGCACCAGATGTCGCTCAACATCGCGGCCGGCCTCGGCCTCGGCGGCAACGAGAGCTACCCGGATCTCTTCCAGCCCTACGGCGGCTTTCCCGACGGGGTGCGGGTCGAGGACGGCCACATCACCATGCCGGACCTGCCGGGCATCGGCTTCGAGGGCAAGTCGGACCTGATCGCGGAGATGCGCGCCCTCGCGGCGTAGCGCGCCCACCCGGGTGGCCTTGCGGAGCGCGACGCCGCGGTGGACGATGGCGCGATGGATTCGGGCCCCCTCACCTACGCGATCGGCGACGTCCACGGCTGCGCCGCCCTGCTCGACGCGCTGCTGGAGCGGATCGCCGGCCATGCCGGCGACCGTCCCCACCGGCTGGTCTTCCTCGGGGACTACATCGACCGCGGTCCGGACAGCGCCGCGGTGCTCCGCACCGTGAGCCGCCTGAACTGGGCCGAGCCCGAGCGCGTCGTCTGTCTGATGGGCAATCACGAGCGGATGCTGCTCGACGCGCTCCAGACGGGAAGCGCGGCCGCGCACTGGATGTACAACGGCGGCGAGGCGACGCTCGACGCGTTCGGCGCGCGGGACCCCGCCGGCCTTCCCCGGGACACCCTCGACTGGATCGAGGCGCTCCCGACGCTGCACGGTGACGGCGCCCACTGGTACGTGCATGCCGGCCTGCGGCCCGGCGCGGACGCCCGCGATTCGGACGCGCACGATCGCCTGTGGATCCGCGAGCCGTTTCTCGAGGGCGACCACGATTTCGGACGGCACGTGGTCCACGGCCACACGCCGCAACGGAGCGGGCGCCCGGAGGTGCGCCGGTTCCGCACCAACCTCGACACCGCGGCCGTCTACGGCGGCGCGCTCACCGCCGGGATCTTCTCGGACGCGCAGGGACCGGCCCTGGACTTCCTGCAGGTGCGGGCGGGCTGAGGCTCGGACGCACCGCCGCGGCGGCCGGCGCGACGCCTCCGGCTTCGTCGAGGCTCGGGACTGATCTCAGGCCGCGCGTCGCGCAGGCACCAGAGCGCAGAGGATCCCCACGAGCCACCCGGCCATCAGGGCGAAGCCGCCCGTCGGCGCAGCCATCGGGAAGAGCGCGTGCTGGAGCCAAGCGCGCACCGAGAGGTCGCCGCAGAACAGGATCAGGCCGGCGACCAGGAGTCCGGCCGCGACGCGCGCGAGACCGGCCCGGGCGAGGCCCGAGGCCCCGAAGCCGACGAGCGCCAGGATCGCGGGGGCGTGGAACAGCAGGAACTGCGCCGCCGTCTTCAGCGAATCCGCCCCGGGGATGTGCGCCGCGGCGGCGCTCAGCGCGACGCCGAGCAGCCCGGCGAGGCCGGCGAGCGCCGCGAGCGCGCGGTCGATCCCCGCGAGTCTCACGCGCCGCGCTCCACCAGGAGCTTGGCGATGGCCGCGCGCAGATCCGGCACGCCGGAATCGTCCCGGCTCGAGGTGAGGATCACCTGCGGGTAGGCGGCCGGACGCTTGGCGAGACCCGCCTCGATCCCGGCGATGCGGCTGGCGACCTCGCCCTTCTTGAGGGAATCGCCCTTGGTCAGAACGACCTGGTAGCTCACCGCGGCCTTGTCGAGGCCGTCGAGCACGTCGGTGTCGATCGACTTGAAGCCGTGCCGGGCGTCGATGAGCATGAACACCCGGGCGAGGTTGGTGCGGCCCTTGAGGTAGGAATGGATCAGACGGGTCCACGCCTCGACCTTGGCCTTCTCGACGGCGGCGTAGCCGTAGCCGGGCATGTCGACCAGCGACAGGCGCTCGCCGATCCGGAAGAAGTTGAGCTGCTGCGTCCGCCCCGGCGTGTGCGAGGTCCGCGCCAGGGTGTTCCGCCCGGTCAGCGCGTTGATCAGGCTCGACTTGCCGACGTTCGAGCGGCCCGCGAAGGCGATCTCGACGCCCTCCATCGGGGGCAGACGGTCGAGGGTCTGGGCGGCCGCGTAGAAGTCGGCGGCGCCGGCGAAGAGAAGGCGGCCGGCCTCGGCGAGGTCGGCCGCGTCGTCGTTGGTGTCGGTCACGGCGTGTCGCCTGTCAGCTCTTGGTGGCGGCCGCCTTGGTGCCGTTGCCGCGGCGGAACGTCGATCGCAGGTTGTCCCACAACTCCACCTTCACGCCGTTGCGGCGCATGATGACGTACTGCTGGATCACCGACAGGGTGTTGTTCCAGGCCCAGTAGATCACGAGGCCAGCGGGGAACGAGCCCAGCATGAAGGTGAACACGATCGGCATGAAGGTGAAGATCTGCGCCTGGACCGGGTCCGGCGGCGCGGGATTCATCTTCATCTGCACGAACATCGTGATGCCCATGATGATCGGCCAGACGCCCAGGTGCACGAAATCGGGCGCCGGGAACGGCAGCAGGCCGAACAGGTTCACGATGCTCGTCGGATCCGGCGCCGCGAGGTCGCGGATCCAGCCGAAGAACGGCGCGTGGCGCATCTCGATGGTGATGAACAGGACCTTGTAGAGCGCGAAGAAGACCGGGATCTGGATCAGCACCGGCCAGCAGCCGGCGACCGGGTTGATCTTCTCCTTCTTGTACAGCTCCATCGTGGCCTGCTGCTGCTTCATGCGGTCGTCCTTGTACCGCTCGCGGATGGCGGCCATCTCCGGCTGCACGGCCTTCATCTTGGCCATGGAGACGTAGGACCGGTTCGCGATCGGCAGGAACAGCAGCTTCAGGCAGAAGGTCACCACCAGGATCGAGACGCCGAAGTTGCCGAATAGGTGGTAGAAGAAGTCCAGCGCCCGGAACATCGGCTTGGTGATGAAGAAGAACCAGCCCCAGTCGATCATCAGATCGAAGTGCTTGATGCCGAGATCCTTCTCGTAGTTGTTGATGACGTTGACTTCCTTGGCGCCCGCGAACAGCCGCTGCGTCGCGGTGGCCGAGGCACCCGCCGCGAGGTTCACGGCGTCGCCGCGCACGCTCGCCTGGTAGACGTTGGTGGCACCGTCGGTCCGGTCGGTGAAGGCGCCGGTGTAGGGCGTGTCCTGATCGGGGATCGCGGCCGCCGCCCAGTACTTGTCGGTGATGCCGACGAAGCCGCCGGTCACGCCGGTCCAGGCCTTGCCCTTGGTGTTGGCACCGCCGTAGGCGCCCTCCTTGGCGAGCTTGTCGTAGGTGAATTCCTGCAGGCCGTCGTTGCCCAGATAGCCGATCATGCCCTCGTGCAGGACGTAGTAGCCCTGGGTGTGCGGCTTACCCCAGCGGGAGACGAGGCTGTACGGGTACAGCGTGATCGCGCCCGAGCCCTTGTTCTCGACCTCGTCGCGGATCGTGAACATGTACTTGTCGTCGACCGCGATGATCCGCTTGAAGACGAGGCCGGCGCCGTTGTCCCAGGTCAGGGTCACGGGCATGCCGGGCGAGAGCGTCTTGCCGTCGCTGGTCCACAGGGTGTCGTTGGTCGGCAGCGGACCGGCATTGGCGCCGACCCAGCCGAACTCGGCGTAGTAGGGCGTCTCGGTCCCGGCCGGCGAGAACAGCACGATCTCGGGGCTCTTGGGGTCGATGGTCTCGTGGTAGTTCTTGAGCGAGACGTCGTCGACGCGGCCGCCCTTCAGGGCGATCGAGCCCGAGAGCGCCGGGGTCTCGATCCGCACGCGCGGCGAGCGGGCCAGCGCCGCCTCGCGGGAGACCGGGCCGCCCTGGGCGGTCGGCAGCGTGCCCGGCGCGGGCGCGGCCGGGCCGCCCTCCTTCGGGGACGGCGAGGGCACGCCGTCCGGGGTCACGCCCGGGGGCTGCTGCTGCGCGGCCTTGTTCTGCGCCTCGATCTGGCGCTGCTGCTCCATGCGCGGGCCGGCCACGAAGTACTGCCACCCGAGCAGCACCAGCAGCGACAGGCCGATGGCCACGAACATGTTCGTCTTGTCATTGCCCATCAGGGACACCGCCGCACGCGTTCGGAGTGGCAACAGGAGCGTCGCCGGCCCCGGAGGACCTGCGCGCGCCTGTGATTCGGGGATCTCTGTCGCACCCCTGCGACGGGCCGATGTCGGCTCCGCCGGTCGGGGCCGCCTGCGCGGAGGCGCGGCCGGCTTCGTGCGGGAGAGAGGACGTCTGAGATAGGGTCTTGTCGGGGGTCGGCCCGGAGCGCCGGCCACCGGACCGGCCGGAGGGCCTGTCCCCGCGGGCCGCCGCCGGGCGGGTCACCGCGGGAATCGCGCGACGCAGATCCTCGGTGAGGGTCTCGAAGGCGGCTTCCAGGGCGGGACGGCGGGCGATCAGCACGATGTCGGCCGGAAGGCCCGCGAGCTCGCCCGGCAGGTCGGACGCGACCACGCTCAGGGCCGCGCGGAGGCGGCGCCGGATGCGGTTGCGCTCCGTCGCGTGACCGACACGCTTGGTGATGGTGAACCCGAGACGGAGGCCGGGACAAGCGTCCGGGTTCCGAAGACGCCCCTGCGCGGTCATCCGCTCGGTGTGGAAGCGACGTCCCTCGGCCGCCGCCAGGAAGTCGGGTCGTTTCTTGAGCCGCTCGATCGTCGCCATCGATGGTTCGATCCCGGCCGATACCACTTGCCTCGTGGCGCGGATGCCCGGGGCGTCCGCGCCGGCGAGGATCAGGCCTCAGGCCGACAGGCGCTTGCGGCCATGGGCGCGACGGCGCGCGATGACCTTGCGGCCGCCGGCGGTGGCCATGCGCGCACGGAAACCGTGACGGCGCTTACGGACGAGCTTGCTCGGCTGGTAGGTTCTCTTCATGGCTCAGAGCCTTCAAAGGTCGAGGCGCGCTCGCGGGCAGCTGATGCTGCACCCGACCTCCACGCGTCCTGGTTGTCTGCAAACACGAAGGGCGCCCATGCGGGGCGCCACGTCGCGAGTGGCGGGCTTATGGCGGATGGGCCCCGCGAAGTCAACGTTTCGCGGGCCCTAATGACCCTCGAACTGCATGAGGGTGCGCACCTCGACGCCCAGGTCGCGCAGGCGCTGCGCGCCGCCGATCTCGGGCAGGTCGATGACGAAGCAGGCGGCCACGATCTCGGCGCCGATCTTCTGGAGCAGGTTCACGGCCGCGATCGCCGTGCCGCCGGTGGCGATCAGGTCGTCGACCAGCAGCACCTTGTCGCCCGGCCGGACGGCGTCGACGTGGATCTCGATCTCGTCGGTCCCGTACTCGAGGGCGTAGGCCATCGACACGGTCTTGTGGGGCAGCTTGCCCTTCTTGCGGATCGGCACGAAGCCGCAGGAGAGCTGGTGGGCGATGGCCCCGCCCAGGATGAAGCCCCGCGCCTCGATGCCGGCCACTTGGTGGATCTGTCCGCCGGCGTAGGGGTGCACCAGGGCGTCGACCGCCCGCCGGAAGGCGCGCGGGTCGCTCAGCAGCGTGGTGATGTCGCGGAAGATGATCCCCGGCTTCGGGTAATCGGGAATCGAGCGGACCGATTCCTTCAGCGCGACGTGGCGGCGGGCTTCCATGCGTTCGGCCTTCCGTGGAGAACCGCGGGCTTAAAGCAGAAGCTCGGCGCCCTGACCAGTTCGCGGCGGCTCAGGCCGCCTGGACCTTCTTGAGGATGGCGACGAGGTCCCGGTGCAGCCCCTCGTTGCCGCAGGCCACCGAGCGCGGGGCCAGGGGTTCGGCCGCGCCGTCCGCCGAGGTCACGAAGCCGCCCGCCTCGCGCACCAGGATCACGCCGGCGGCGAAGTCGTAGGTCTGGAGATCGCGCTCCCAGTAGGCGTCGAGGCGGCCGCAGGCGACGTAGGCCATGTCGAGGGCCGCCGAGCCCATCCGGCGGGTGCCGCCGGCCACCGCCATCACGGCGCCGAGCTCGCGCAGGAGGCGCGGATGGCTGCCGCGACCGAGATAGGGCGTGCCGTAGCCCACCAGCGCGTCCGCCATGTCCTGGCGGCCGGAGACGCGCAGGCGCCGGTTGTTGAGATAGGCGCCCTTGCCGCGCTCGGCGACGAACAGCTCGTCCTTGATCGGGTCGAAGATCGCGCCGGCCACGATCTGGCCCTCGCGCTCGAGACCGACCGAGACCGCGAAATGCGGCACGCCGTGCAGGAAGTTCGACGTGCCGTCGAGAGGGTCGATGTGCCACGTGTGGCTCTTGTCGGTCCCCTCGATGATCCCGTTCTCCTCCAGCACGAGGCCGTAGCCCGGACGCGCCTTCATGAGGGCGTCGCGCAGCACCTCCTCGGCCTTGCGGTCGGCCGCGGAGACGAAGTCGCCCGGACCTTTGCGCGAGACCTGCAGGTTCTCGACCTCGCCGAAGTCGCGGCGCAGGCCGCGCGCGGCCTTGCGCACGGCATCGACCATCACGGTCATGAGCGGGGAGGAGATCATGGGCGGACTTTTCGCGGGTGAGGATCGGGGCCGTCGTTACAGGTCGGCGCCGGAAAAGACGAGATGGGGTCGGGACATGGGAGCGGTGCGGGCGGCCGCCTCAGCGCCGAGCCGCGGGGTCGAGGCCGGTGTCAGAACGCCGTCGCGCCCGTCTCCGCGAGCGGAGCGACGCAATCCAGGGCAGCAGGCCGTCGGTGAACGGGCCCCCCGGGTTGCTTCGCCCCCTTCGCGGAAGCGGGCGCCCGCAGCACCGCCTCTCGGGGAGAGGCGGCGCGGATCCTACTCCGCCGCCTCGACGAACACCGTGCCGGCGCGGGGCAGGTCCAGCGCCTCCCAGGTCTCCGTCAGCGCCGCAGCCAGGCGCTCGATATGCGCCGCGTCGTGGAAGGGCGACGGCGTGATCCGCAGGCGCTCGGTCCCGCGCGGCACCGTCGGGTAGTTGATCGGCTGGATGTAGATCGCGTGGTGCTCCAGAAGATGGTCGGCCGCCGCCTTGCACAGCTCGGCATCGCCCACCATCACCGGCACGATGTGCGTCTCCGTCTCCAGGACCGGCAGGCCCGCCGCGCGCAGCGCCGCCTTGGTGGCCGCCGCCTGGCGCTGGTGCGCCTCCCGCTCCGCGCCCGAGCGCTTGAGATACCGCACCGACGCCCGCGCCGCCGCCGCCACGGCAGGCGGCAGCGCCGTCGTGAAGATGAAGCCCGGCGCGAAACTGCGCACCGCGTCGCAGATCGCCGCCGAAGCCGTGATGTAGCCGCCCACGCAGCCGAAGCCCTTGGCCAGCGTCCCCTCGATCACGTCGACCCGGTGCATGACGCCGTCGCGCTCGGCGATGCCGCCGCCGCGCGGGCCGTAGAGGCCGACGGCGTGGACCTCGTCGAGGTAGGTCATCGCCCCGTAGCGGTCGGCGAGGTCGCAGATCTCGCCGATCGGCGCCACGTCGCCGTCCATCGAGTAGACCGACTCGAACACGATCAGCTTGGGCCGGTCGCCGGCCTCCCGGAGCAGCTCCTCCAGGTGCTGGAGATCGTTGTGGCGGAAGATCTTCTTCGCGCAGCCGGAATGGCGCACGCCCTCGATCATCGAGTTGTGGTTGAAGGCGTCCGACAGGATCAGGCAGTCGGGGATCAGCTTGGCGATGGTCGAGATGCCGGCCTGGTTCGAGACGTAGCCGGAGGTGAAGACGAGGCCGGCCTCCTTGCCGTGCAGGTCGGCGAGCTCGCGCTCCAGATCGACCAGCGGCGAGGTGTTGCCGGCGATGTTGCGGGTGCCGCCGGCGCCGACGCCGCAGCGGGCGGCGGTCTCGGTCATGGCCGCCACGACCTCCTTGTGCTGGCCCATGCCGAGGTAGTCGTTGGAGCACCACACCGTGATCTCGGTGGTCTTGCCCTCGGGCTGGCGCCACTTGGCCGTCGGGAAACGGCCCGAGATCCGCTCGATGTCGGCGAAGACCCGGTAGCGCCGCTCGCCGTGCAGCTGATCCAGGGCCCCGCGGAAGTAGCGCTCGTAGCCGGATCCGGCGCGCGTCGATCCCGCTTGGGCGAGCATCGTGCTGGGCATCCGGGTGACGGTCATCGAGCGTCCTTCGCGTGTTCGGCCGCGCGGGCGACACCGCCGAAGCGGCATCTCAGGCCCGCGATCGAGGTCCGGCCTCGGTCCAGTCCTTCGCGTGAGGGCCGCAAGATACGCGCGGATCTGGAACTGGTTCAAGGTAAGGTTCCGACATCGCAGCGTTGCATCCGTTGAGAGGCCCGCGTGAACCCGCTAGCGTCCGGCAGGATCTTCCGATCCGAATTTGGCTCCTGCCCCCTGCAACAGCTCATGTCACCATCCGCAGATGGCTCATCCGGCGGGGGTCGCTCCGCCCCGACCTTCCGGCGACCAAGGGTCGCGCCGTGACGGGCTCCAAGGATGAGCGCGCGGAGCGCCTCAAGGCCGCGCTGCGCCAGAACCTGCGCCGCCGCAAGGCGCAGGACCGCGGACGGGCCGAGGCGAGACCGTCACCGGGCGCGGACCAGTCCTGCACGCGCGAATCCGACGGAAGCGGTCCTGATTCCGACAAATCCGGTCTATAGGGCACGGCCAAGCCTGGGCGCTGCCGCGCCCGCGATCAGCACGGTCGGCCGCGCGTCCTCGCGGATGCGCCGCCCGAGGACACACGATGGACCGCATCCACATCACCGGCGGCGCGCCGCTCAACGGCGTGATCCCGATCTCGGGGGCCAAGAACGCGGCGCTGCCGCTGATGATCGCGAGCCTGCTGACCGGCGAGACGCTGGAGCTGATCAACGTGCCGCGGCTCGCCGACATCGCCGCGCTGACGCGGATCCTCGGCAATCACGGCGTGGACCACATGGTCGTGGGCAAGCGCCCCGGTCAGACCACCGAGACGGGCCAGACGATCCGGCTCACCGCCTCGAACGTCATCGACACCACGGCACCCTACGAGCTGGTCTCGACCATGCGGGCGAGCTTCTGGGTGGTCGCGCCGCTGCTCGCCCGGTTCGGCGAGGCCAAGGTGTCGCTGCCGGGCGGCTGCGCCATCGGCACCCGCCCGGTGGACCTGCTGATCATGGCGCTGGAGCGGCTCGGGGCCGAGATCGAGATCGACGCCGGCTACGTCGTCGCCAGGACCAAGAACGGGCTGCGCGGCGCCGAGATCGCCTTCCCGAAGGTGACGGTGGGCGGCACGCACGTGGCACTGATGGCCGCCGCCCTCGCCTACGGGACCACGGTGCTCGAGAACGCCGCCCGCGAGCCGGAGGTGGTCGACCTCGCGGAGTGTCTGAACAAGATGGGCGCCAAGATCCGCGGCGCCGGCACGCCGCGCATCGAGATCGAGGGCGTGGCCCGCCTGAACGGCGCCCGCCACGAGGTCCTGCCCGACCGGATCGAGACCGGCACCTACGCGATGGCAGTGGCGATGGCCGGCGGCGACGTCGTGCTCAAGGATACGCGGGCCGACCTGCTGCACTCGGCCCTCGACGTCTTGTCGACCACGGGCGCGGAGATCACCCAGGTCGAGGGCGGGATCCGCGTGCGCCGCAACGGCGGCGGCATCGCGGCGGTGGACATCACCACCGACCCGTTCCCGGGCTTCCCCACGGATCTCCAGGCGCAGTTCATGGCGCTGATGACGCTGGCCAAGGGCCAGTCGCACATCCGCGAGACCATCTTCGAGAACCGGTTCATGCACGTGCAGGAGCTGGCCCGCCTCGGCGCGAAGATCCGCCTCGAGGGCGATCTCGCCATCGTCGAGGGCGTGGACCGGCTGAAGGGCGCCCCCGTGATGGCGACCGATCTGCGCGCCTCGGTCTCCCTGGTCATCGCGGGCCTCGCCGCCGAGGGCGAGACCCAGATCAACCGGGTCTACCATCTCGACCGCGGCTTCGAGGCGCTGGAGGCCAAACTCGGCCGCTGCGGCGCGCAGATCGAGCGCGTCCGGGCCTGAACGGCAGCGCTCGGTCCGCACCGGCCGGGGCTGCGCGGCGCCTGCGGCGGCCGCAAGTCCGGCTCAGCACGGAGCCCCGGCGGCGCACCGACCGGGGCTGCGCGGCCTTCGTGAGCGCCGGCGACCGCCCACGAAGCCCGGGCATGGACCACGACCTGCTCGGCGCGGTCGCCCGCGCCGCGAAGGGCGTACCGCCGCTCCTACCCGCCCCGGCAATGCGGCGCGGGGCTGCCGCGGTCCCGCCGCGCGCGGCGTCCGAACGCGGCCGTGGCCGCCCATCGCCGTCGATCGCGTCCGACGGCCGTCGGGCTCAATCCTCGATCTGCCCGCGCTTGTAGCCGAAGCCGGGAATATCGCAGCCGCAGGGCGCATCGGGAGGGGCCGGGCGCACCGTGCAGGTGCCGCGGGCCGTCACGCAGACGCTGTCGTCCCACCGGCGTCCGAAATCGCCGCGCCAGCGCGGGCCGCGCCTGTCATACGCATCGTCGAGTGGCGGCGGCGGGGGTGGACGCCAGCCATACCCGTCATCAGCCGGCGGAGGCGGCGGGCGCCCGCCGGGCGGCGGCGGTGCGTAGTCATCCCGATCCGGCGCCGGGCGGCCGTAGATGTAGGGCCGCGCGTCCGGGCCGACCTGCGCGGAGGCGGATCCGACCGCCAGCAGCCCGATGGTCAGCACCGCCAGAACCGCGCGCTCGGTGAGTGCGGCCATATGAGACCCTGCCTCGGCTCGTCCGCCAGCGCGTCTAAACGGCGACGCTGGGCCGAGCCTGTGCTCGACCGGGATCGCGATCCCCAGACCAGCCGTTGCCCGATCGGGGCCGCGCCGCTACCTACGCCGTGCCGCGGACCGGCCCGCGCCGCCCGATCCGCGCCCCGTATCCCCCGAGGACCTTCTGCATGGAGCTGCTCAGGCTCGCCGCCCTCGACACCGAGGACCTGACCGTGATCTCGGCCCATCTGCAGGACGCGATCCTGCGGCCGCAGGACCTGACCTACCTCGCGGGCGAGCAGCGCTTCCTCATGGCCGTGCGCCGCTTCGACTGGACGCCGAACGTCCCGCCGCGCCGCCGCCTCGCCGGCCTGCATGTCGAGCGCGTGCTGGGCGTGAAGAGTCGCGGCCTGAAGCCGGACGACGCCACGCCCATGAGCCTGCTCGCCCTCACCTTCGAGCCGACGGACGCGCCTTCCGGGCATATCGACCTCGTCTTCTCCGGCGGTGCGGCCCTGCGGCTGGAGGTCGAGTGCATCGAGGTCCGGATGAAGGATCTCGGCCCGGTCTGGGAATCGGCCACCCGTCCCGGACACGACATCGACACCGATACGGCCGCCGGCCCGGCGGCCTGACGCGAGACAGAAGGCTTCCCGATGGTCCGGCTCGACAGCAGCGATCCGAATTTTGCCGCCGCCTTCGCGCACCTCCTGACGGTGAAGCGCGAGATCGCCGAGGACGTGGACGAGGCCGTGCGCGGCATCATCGCCGACGTCGTCGCCCGGGGCGACGACGCGCTGGTCGATTTCACCCGGCGCTTCGACCGGCTCGGCGCCGATTTCTCGGCGGCGCAGCTGCGGGTCACGGACGCGGAGATGGCCGCGGCCGTCGCGGCCTGCCCGCCGGATGCCCTGGAGGCGCTGCGCCTCGCCGCCGAGCGGATCGAGAGCTTCCACCGGGCCCAGCGGCCCGAAGATCACCGGGCCACGGACGCCCTCGGCGTCACGGCCGGATGGCGCTGGACCGCGCTGGAATCGGTCGGCCTCTACGTACCGGGCGGCACCGCGAGCTATCCCTCCTCGGTGCTGATGAACGCGCTGCCGGCCCGCGTCGCGGGCGTGCCGCGGCTCGTCATGGTGGTGCCCACACCGGACGGCCAGATGAACCCGCTGGTCCTGGCCGCCGCGCAGCTCGCCGGCGTCCACGAGGTCTACCGGGTGGGCGGTGCCCAGGCGGTCGCGGCCCTCGCCTACGGGACCGCCACCATCGCCCCCGTGGCCAAGGTCGTCGGACCGGGCAATGCCTGGGTGGCGGCGGCCAAGCGCCGGGTCTTCGGCCAGGTCGGGATCGACATGATCGCCGGCCCCTCCGAGGTGCTGATCCTGGCGGACGGCCACGCCAACCCCGACTGGATCGCCGCCGACCTGCTGGCCCAGGCCGAGCACGACGTGGCCGCCCAGGCGATCCTGATCACCGACAGCGCCGAACTCGCCGGGGCCGTCGAGGAGGCGGTCGAGCGCGCGCTGACCACCCTGCCCCGCCAGGAGATCGCCCGGGCGAGCTGGCGCGATTACGGCGCGATCATCCGGGTCCGCACCTTCGACGAGGCCGTGCCGCTGGTGGACCGCCTCGCACCCGAGCACCTGGAGATCGAGACGCAGGACGCGGAGGCGCTCGCCGCCAAGGTGCGCAATGCCGGCGCGATCTTCCTCGGCTCGCACACGCCGGAGGCGATCGGCGACTATGTCGGCGGCCCCAACCACGTCCTGCCGACGGCCCGCTCGGCCCGGTTCTCGTCCGGGCTGGGCGTGCTCGACTTCATGAAGCGGACGACGATCCTCGCCTGCACGCCGGAGAGCTTGCGGGCGCTCGGCCCGGCGGCGATAAACCTCGGCCGGTCCGAGGGCCTGGAGGGGCATGCCCGCTCCGTCGCGATCCGGTTGAACCTGTGAGGTTTTGGGGATGGCGGAGAAGCAGCGCGGGCCGAACCGCCTCGCGAAGGTGAGCCTGGACGAGGCGTCCATCGCCCGCGGCAATCCGGATCAGGAGCACGAGCGGGCGATCGCGCTGTTCGACATCCTGGAGGACAATTCCTTCACGATCCCCGGTCGGGAGGGGCCCTACGCGCTGACGCTCGGCCTCGTCGAGAACAAGCTGTCCTTCGCCATCGCCACGGTGGACGGTGAGCCGGTGATGACGCACCTCCTGTCGCTGACGCCGTTCCGGCGGGTGATCCGCGACTACGAGATGATCTGCGAGAGCTACTACAACGCGATCCGCACCGCCTCGCCGTCGCAGATCGAGGCGATCGACATGGGTCGGCGCGGACTGCACAACGAGGCGTCCGAGACGCTCAAGCAGCGGCTTGAGGGGAAGGTGGACCTCGACCACGACACGGCGCGCCGCCTGTTCACCCTGATCTTCGCGCTGCACTGGAAGGGCTAGGCGCCCTCCGCGCCGACCGGCGATGGCTGAGCCCGCTCCCGAGCCTCCTCCCGACGCTTCCCCGAAGAAGCGGCGGGTGCAGTCCGTCCTGTTCATGTGCAACTACAACGCCGTGCGCTCCGTGGCGGCGGAGGCGATCGCGCGCGCTTATTTCGGCAAGTCCACCTACGTGCAGTCGGCCGGGGTACGATCCGGCGAGCCCACCGACCCGTTCATGATCGCGGCGCTCGACGAGGTCGGGATCGACGCGAGCCGGCACCGGCCGCGCACCGTGGAGGAACTCGAGGACTGGGAGGGTCTGAACTTCGACCTGATCATCACCCTCGCGCCGGAGGCGCATCACCGGGCCCTGGACCTGACCCACACGCTCGCGGCCGATGTCGAGTACTGGCCGACCCCCGACCCGACCCTGGTGCAGGACGCGTCCCGCGAGCAGCGCCTCGACGCCTACCGCGACGTCCGCGACGGCCTGACCCGGCGGATCAAGGCCCGGCTCAAAGCCTAGGCGGGCGGCCTCTCGCCCCGGCACCCTGCCAGTGCCGTGCGGCGGATCGTTGCTGCCGCGACCCGGAACGTCGCGCGGCCCGGGGGGCCGCTGGGTTCAGCCGCGATCGCCCACCAGCCAAGCCCGGATCCGGCCGGCGAGGAGCGGCCGGGCGCGGACGACGTCGTCGCCGTCGAGGAGCGGCGAGGCTGCGAGGGTCGCGAGATAGGCGTCCTCGGCGGTCCGGCAGGCCCGGAAGGCGGCGTCGGCGGCGAGATCCCGGTCGGTCAGCGCGGCCTGGATGTGAAAGTTGCGGCTGACGCAGTCGCGCCACGCGGCGTGGCGGAGTTCGGTCTCGCTCGCGGCCCGCGCGGTGCCGCAGGCGGCGGCGACGAGGACGGCCGCGAGAAGCGGGACCGGCGTCACGTTGCGGGCTCGCGGCATCGTTCAGGCACTCCGTCACCCGACAGAGTGGCGCCGCACGGTTAGCAATCCGTTAAGGCGCGGCGCCGGCGGCCTGGGTTCCACCGCCGGCCGCGTGCCTTGCTCACCGGTTGGCGGTGGTGACCGGGGAGGTGACGCCGCCGAGGGAGACCCAGGCGACGGCGTCCTGGCTCTCGCGCTTGATGAAGACGTAGCCGGTCTTGTGCCAGGGCAGGATGGCGTTGGTCTTGTTGTCGAGGACGAGGTCGCCCCGGTCGGTGATGAGCGTCAGCACGGCGTGGCCCTCGCCCTTCTCGTCGATCACCACGGTCATGCGCATCGCGCGGCGCGGCAGCCCGGCCTCGGCCAGCATGTGGCGCTTGAGCAGCTGGAAGTCCTCGCAGTCGCCGATGCCGTCCTCGGCCAGGTCCCAGCGGTCGGCCACGTGCAGGTGGTCCTGGTCGGTCATCGGCTCGACCGCCTTGTTGACCCGCCGGTTCACCGACACGATCGTCGCCCAGGTGGCGGGCGTCAGGCTGATCCGGGCCGGCTCGCCCCGGTCCAGCGCGCACTCCGCCGCGTAGGTCTGGCAGAACGTCACCCAGGCCGCGATCGGCTTGGCGTCGCCCTGCACCCGGGCACCGGCCTCGGTCGGCAGGCTCGCCAGCGTCTGCGCCTGAGCCGGGGCGGCGAGACCCGCGACGCCGATGGCGGCGAGGGCAGCGAGGCCCGCCCAGCGGCTCCGGGAGAGCCGACGCGAGGCGGGTCCCTTGACCAGTCCCTGCATCATGGAAACCGCGAACCGCATCGCCGGGACCCAACCGTTAAGCTCTCGTTAACGAAAGCTCTCACGCCGGCGGGCCGGCGGCAATCCGCCGATTAACAAAAGGTTAATGCTGTGCGCAACGCGGATAAGCGCCCCCTCGTCCACTCATCGCGGCGCTCACCGGCCAAGCGCGAAAACGTGAAGGTGTGCCAAGGTGTTCTCGACCGAGATCCGCCGTTATCCCGGCGCCGCGCCACCGAGAACACGCCTGTGGGCGGCGGGAGGAAGACGGATGCGGAGCGTTGCAGACAGACTCGCCAGCCTGGTCCTGGCCGGGCTCGCAGCAGGGACCCTGGGGATGCTGCCGGCGTCCGCCGCGGCTCCGACGGCCGCTCCGCCCGCGGCCGACCTGAAGAGCGAGGGGCCGACGCAGCCGGCGAAAGTTCAGGACGGCCAGTACACCGACAAGAACGGCGACCCGACGTACCACATCACGGAGGGCGGCAAGAAGGTCGACTGGTACACCATGTCCGGCTACGTGCGGTACAGCGCGAACTGCCTGGCCTGCCACGGGCCAGACGGGATGGGCTCGACCTACGCGCCGTCCCTGGTCGACGCTCTCAAGGGCATGGACTACGCGCACTTCGCCGGCATCGTCGTGGGCGGCAAGCGGGATGTGAACGCCTCGCAGGAGCTGGTCATGCCAGCCTTCGGCGAGAACAAGAACGTCATGTGCTACCTGCCCGACATATACACTTATCTCCGCGCCCGCTCGGACGGCGCGATCGGCCGCGGCCGGCCGGCGGACCACGAGGCCAAGCCCGCGGCCTTCGAGAAGGCCGAGGATGCCTGCATGAAGTGAGCGCCACTCCCCGGTCCGGCCTTGCCTGTGAACCGGACCGGGGGCAACACGCCCCGTTGCACCGCTCGGTTGCGCACGACATACTCCGCGCAAGACGCTGAAGAGCGGGCACCAAGCCTGCCGAGGGGGTCGCAGGGGGTGGAACGTGGCTCAAGGATCGGGAGTGCGCCGCCATCTGTGCGGCATCTGGACGGCCTGGACGGACGCGGCCGCGGCCGCCGACGCGGCCGCGGAGGTCGCGCTCGCGGTCGGTGACAGCGCCCTGTCGCAGGTCGTCGCGTTCTTCTCCGCCGATTACGACGCCGAGATCCTGGCCCGCGCGCTGGAGGCCCGGTTCCCCGGCGTGCCGGTGGCCGGCTGCTCGATGTCGGGCGGCATCGCCCCGGCCGGCGGCCTCGACCGCGGGCTCGTCGTCATCGCGTTCCCGGCCGAGCGTTTCCGGATCGTCTCGACCGTCCTCGACGCCATCGACCACCTCGACGTGGAGCGGACCGCCTCGGCGGTCCGGGCGCTGCGCCGGACCCTCGACCCGCTGGACCGGTGCCGCGATGTCGACGCGGCCGCCACGGGCCACCGCTTCGCCCTGTCGCTGATCGACGGGCTCGCCAATGCCGAGGAGACGGTGGTCTCGGCGATCGCCTGGGCGCTCGACGGCATCCCGATCGTCGGCGGCTCGGCCGGCGACGACCTGCGCTTCCGCGACGCCGTCATGCTGCACGGCGGGAAGATCCACCGCAAGGCGGCGGTCCTGGTGCTCGTCGAGACCGACTTCTCGGTGGAGATCTTCAAGAGCGACAACTTCGAGCCGACGCGGACCAAGTTCGTGGTCACCGCCTCGGACGGCGAGCGCCGCACCGTGCACGAGCTCAACGCGGAGCCGGCGGCCCGGGAATACGCGATGGCGATCGGCCTCGACCCCGAGGGCCTGTCGCCGATGAGCTTCGCCGCCTACCCGCTCGCCGTGAAGGTCGGCGGCGAGTATTTCTGCCGCTCGATCCGGCGGATGAACGAGGACGGCTCGCTCAGCTTCTTCTGCGCGGTGGACGAGGGCGTGGTGCTGACCCTCGCCGAGCCGCGCGACATCGTCGCCTCGACCCGGGCGGAGCTGGCCCGCCTCGACGCCGTGCTCGGCGGCGTCGACCTGATCATCGGCTTCGAGTGCGTGCTCCGCCGCCTCGACGCCGAGAGCCGGCAGGTGCGCCACGGGATCGCCGACCTCTACCGCCGCTACAACGTCGTCGGCTTCGAGACCTTCGGCGAGCAGTACCGGGCGATGCACCTGAACCAGACCTTCACGGGCATCGCCATCGGCAAGACCCTCGCCGCGGGCGCGCCGGCCGCGGCCGCCGCCCCGGTCGCGTCGTGACCCTGCACCCGAACGGCCTCGAGACCGACGCGTCCCTGCACCGGCGGATCGAGAAGCTCGAGCGCATCAACGCCGCGCTGATGTCCCATGTCGAGCGCTCCATGGATCAGCGGGGCAGCGCCTACTCGCTGTTCCAGACGGCGATCATGCTCGAGGGCCGGGTCCGCACCCGCACCGAGGAGCTGACCGGGCTCATGCACCGGCTGGAGCGCTCCAACGAGGCGCTGGCCGCGGCCAAGGAGGAGGCCGAGACCGCCAACCGCTCGAAGACGCGGTTCCTGGCGGCGGCGAGCCACGACCTGCTGCAGCCGGTCAATGCCGCCCGCCTGTCGATCTCGGCGCTCGCCGACCTCGAGGTCCCGCCGGAAGCGCGCGCCATCGCCGGACAGGTGGAGCGGGGCCTGCAGACCATCGAGGACCTGATCAAGACGCTGCTCGACATCTCGAAACTCGATGCCGGGGTCGTTCGACCGCAGGTCCAGCCCGTCTTCCTGCCCGACCTGCTGGCGGAGCTCGCGGAGAGCTTCAAACCCTTCGCGCAGCGCAAGGGTCTGCGCCTGTCGGTGCACTGTCCGGAGGTCACCGTCACCAGCGACGTGGTGCTCCTGCAGCGGATCCTCCAGAACCTCGTCTCCAACGCCGTCCGGTACACCCGCACCGGCGGGATCGTCCTGGCGGCCCGGCGCCGGTCCGGCGCTGTCCGGATCGAAGTGACCGACACGGGCTGCGGCATCGCCGCCGAGGAATGCGACCTCGTCTTCGACGAGTTCTTCCGGGGCGGCGACCGGACCGGCAGCGGCGAGGAGCCGGGCCTCGGCCTCGGCCTGTCGATCGTCCGCCGCATGGCCCTGGCCCTCGACCATCCCCTGCGGCTGCGCTCCCGGGTCGGCCACGGCACCCGGGTCGCGCTGACGCTGCCCCTGAGCGCGGTCCCGGCCGCGGCCGCGCCGCCCGCCCCGGTGGCGACCCGGCTTTCGGGAGCGCACGTCCTCGTCGTGGAGAACGACGCCTCGACGGCCGACGCCCTCGCGCGCCTCCTCCAGAACTGGGATGCCCGGGTCTCGACCTTCCGCGACCTCGCGGGGGTGAAGGCCTCCGTCGAGGCGGGCGCCGGGGCGCCGGACATCCTGGTGCTCGACTATCATCTCGACGAGGGCGCCTGCGGCCTCGACGTGGCCGCCTATCTCCGCGCGCTGCGGGCCGAGCCGCTCCCGGTCATCGTCACCACCGCCGACCATTCCAGCGCGGTCGAGGATCGCGTCACAGCCGCCGGAGCGGAACTCGTGCACAAGCCGATCAAGCCGGCCCAGCTCCGCTCCCTGCTGACCTACATGCTGGCTTGATCCCGGTCGGGACCCGCGACGCTCCGGGTCGCGCCCGGCGCGCGCCGCGCGCTCCCGAACCGATCGCGCGCCCGGGCCGCGCGGCGTGCTGCCGACGGCGGGCCGATCCGGCGCGAACGAACCCGCCCGCGCCGTGACATAGGACACACGGCGCCCCTCGACGGGACCGACCGCCTGCGCGACAGGGAGCAGCATCCGCCTCGCGTCCCGCGTCCGGATTTCCCAGCCATCGACGTCACGGACCCGCCGGGACGCCGCAGGAGCGCGCACCCATGGCGCAGGTCCCGCACGGTCCGACAGGCGGCGCGCCGGGCAGCCCCCAGCCGCCCCCGCAGGCGCCCGTCCAGGACGGCCTGCCGCCCCGCGAGCGCGTCCTCGCCATGGCGGCGATCGGGCTTGCCATGACCATGGCGGTCCTCGACGGGGCCATCGTCAACGTGGCGCTGCCCGTCATGGCGAAGGACCTCTCGGTCAGGCCGGCCGACGCGATCTTCGTGGTCAACGCCTATCAGGTCGCCGTCACGGCGAGCCTCCTGCCCTTCGCGGCCCTCGGCGACATCTTCGGCTTCCGGAAGGTCTACCTGCCGGGGCTCGCGGTGTTCGTCGCCGCCTCCCTCGCCTGCGCGGTCGCGCCGAACCTGCCGCTCCTGATCGCGGCCCGCATCGTCCAGGGTCTCGGGGGCGCGGCGATCATGAGCGTCAACATCGGCTTCGTGCGCTTCATCTACCCGCACCGGATGATCGGCCAGGGGGTCGCCAACGTCGCGCTCGTGGTGGCGGTCGCCTCGGCCGCCGGCCCGACCGTGGCCGCGGCGATCCTGTCGGTGGCGACCTGGCCCTGGCTGTTCCTCGTGAACATCCCCGTGGGCCTCCTGGCCCTGACGGTGGCGTCCCGGACCCTGCCGGTCACACCGGCGAGCGGCCGGCCGTTCGATCTCGTGAGCGCGGTGCTCAACGCCCTGACCTTCGGCCTGCTGATCATCGGGATCGACGGCCTCGGCGATCCGGAAGCCCGGGGCGTCGCCATCGTCGAACTCGCGGCCGCCCTGGTGGTCGGCGCGGTGTTCGTCCGGCGTCAGATCCGGCTGCCCGCACCGCTCCTGCCGGTCGACCTGCTGCGGATCCCCGCCTTCGCCCTGTCGATGGCGACGTCGGTCGCCTCGTTCTGCGCCCAGATGGTCTCCTACGTGGCGCTGCCCTTCTACTTCCAGGACGTGCTGCACCTCTCCAGCACCCAGACGGGCTTCCTGCTCACCCCCTGGCCGATCGCGGTCGCCGCGATGGCGCCGATCTCCGGCCGCCTCGCGGACCGCTACCCGCCCGGCATCCTCGGCGGCATCGGACTGGCCATGATGGCCGCCGGGCTCGTCAGCGTGACCCTCCTGCCCGCGGTGCCCGCCATCCTCGACATCGTCTGGCGGCTGACCCTGTGCGGCCTCGGCTTCGGCCTGTTCCAGTCGCCCAACAACAAGGTCATCGTCACCTCGGCACCGCGCGAGCGGGCCGGCGGGGCGAGCGGGATGCAGTCGACGGCGCGGCTCACCGGGCAGTCGCTCGGCGCGGCCCTGGTGGCGGTGATCTTCGGCCTGACCCACGGGCTCGGGGCCGAGCGGGCCGTGACCATCTCGCTGTCCTGCGCGGTGGCGCTCTCGGTGATCGGCGGCTGCGCCAGCGTCCTGCGGCGGAGTCGGAGCGGCTAGACCGGTCCCGTATGCCACCGCGGGCACCGGACCGCGTTGACGGAACGAGTCACGTGCTGGAGCGTCCCATGGATCTCGATCTCACCGGCCGGAAGGCGCTGGTCACCGGCTCGACCGGCGGTATCGGCTACGCCATCGCCAAGGAACTCTGCGATCTCGGCGCCGAGGTCGGCATCAACGGCCGCACGCCCGAGCGCGTCGAGGCAGCGCTGGCGAAGCTGCGGGGCGAGGCCAGGGCCGGCCGGGCCTTCGCGGCGCCGGGTGATGTCGCGACCGCGGACGGCGTGTCCGCGCTCGTCCAGGCGCTGCCGGCCGTGGACATCCTGGTCAACAACACCGGGATCTTCGAGCCGAAACCGTTCTTCGAGATCCCGGATGCCGACTGGCAGCGCTTCTTCGACGTCAACGTGATGAGCGGCGTGCGCCTGTCCCGGGCCTACACGCCCGGCATGGCGGAGCGGGGCTGGGGCCGGGTGATCTTCATCTCCAGCGAGTCCGGCATCAACACGCCGACCGAGATGGTCCATTACGGGATGACCAAGACCGCGCAGCTCGCGATCTCCCGCGGGCTCGCCCAGACGGTGGCCGGGAGCGGCGTGACGGTCAACAGCGTCCTGCCCGGCCCGACCCTGTCGGAAGGTGTCGCCGAGTTCATGAAGCAGATGGCCGGAGGCGCGGCCGATGCCGACCTCGAAGCCATGGGCCGCAAGTTCGTGGCGGAGCACCGGCCCTCCTCGCTGATCCAGCGCCTCGCGCGGGTGGAGGAGGTGGCGAACCTCGTTGCCTACCTCTGCAGCCCGGCCGCGAGCGCCACCACCGGCGCGGCTCTGCGGGTCGATGGCGGTGTCCTGCAGGGCCTCGCCTAGGATCGGGCAGCACCTGGCATCGGGAGCAGGCTCGGCGCGGACGCGCCCGGCCGGTCGCCGGACGACCGGCCCTGTCCGCGACCCTGCGGGCGCGGGACGGCTTTGCCTCGGCGGGAGCGCGCAGGGAAGCCCCGGATCCAGACCCGTGGGACGCGTCCGGCTCAGCGGATGGCCCGAGACCTCCGGGACGGCCGGTGACTCCGGATACCGGGCTCTCGCCCGCGGCGCGCCGCACCATGTCGGCCGGTCTTCCGGCCCGACTGGCGCGTCACGGAGGCGCCTAGAGCCGTCGGCCCGGACGAGACGCCGGACTGGGCTCTAGGTCGTGATCAGGCCTTCAGGTGGGCGGCGAGGTGCTTGTTCATCTCGAACATGGAGCACTTGTCCTTGCCGAAGACCTTCTTGAGCTTGTCGTCGGCGACGATCTCGCGCTTGTTCTGCGGGTTCTGAAGGTTGTTCTTCTTGATGTAATCCCAAACCTTGCTGACCACCTCGCCGCGGGGCAGCGGGCTGGTGCCGACGATGGCGCCGAGCTCGGCCGACGGCTTCAGCGGCTGCTGCAGAGCGTTGGGCTTCGTGCCGGCCGACTTGGCGGCAGCCGGCTTCGCAGCCTTCGCCGGGGCGGCCTTCTCCGCAGTCTTGGTGGTCTTGGCCGCCTTCGGCGCAGCCTTCTCGGTCTTTGTGGCCATAAACTTCCTCCGGTTCTCGGGCCGCAGGCCGGGGCATGATCGCCCCACGGCCGAGCCAGCATAGCAGCAACTAAGCGGTGCCGCCGCCGTTCCAAGGGGAAATTGCCTTTGAAGCACGCTCATCCACAAGGCACGCACGGGAATCCCCCGTGGGATCGCCCGATCGATGCCGTCGTGAAGATTATTCGGCCAGATGCCGGGTGCGAAACCTGCTCTTAACAATCCTGCGCGCGAAGTACAGGCATGTTCGCCCCGGCCCTCACGCTCGCGCTTCTGCTCGCCACCGGACTGGTCACGGGTCTCGGCCTGGTGATCCGCGCGGAGACGACGGCCTCCGGCGTCGCACCGGTCCGCGGACTGATCTGAGCGCGCCGGGATTGCCGCGCCGGCCCGTCGGGTGCATCAGCCCGACCGCATGACCGACCCGATCACCCTCGCCAGCCTGGAGAGCACCGCGCACGTCGTCCAGGTTGCGCTCAGCCCCGTCTTCCTCCTGTCCGGCATCGCGACGCTCCTCAACGTCTTCGGCGCCCGGCTCGCGCGCGTGGCGGACCAGGCCGACCACGTCTCCGGATTGCTGGCGGGGGCCGGCGATGCCGAGCGCGTCCGCCTCGGGCAGCGCCTGGACCGCCTTCACCGGCGCTCCCTGGCCCTGGACGCCGCGGTGTTCCTGGCCGCGCTCGGCGGCGTGGCGACCTGCGGCTCGGTGCTGACCCTGTTCGTGGGAGCGCTGCGCGACAGCACGGTCGCGACCCTGCTGTTCGGCCTGTTCGGTGCGGCGATCCTGTGCACGCTGTGCGCCCTCGTGGCCTTCGGGTTCGAGATGCTGCTGGCGAACCGATCGGTCCGCGACCGGATCAACCAGCGGCGGGCGAGCGCCGGCATGCCGCCCGACCGCTGAGCGCACGGTGCGGGCCCGAACGCCCGGCCGGCCGGCGGAACCCGTCCCGACCCGCGCGCTTAGTGAGCCGAGGGGCCGCCACGCGGGCCTTGCCCCGCGCGCGAACCGGGAGAGACCATGCCGACGGACCTGCCCAACGAGCGCACCTTGAGAGAGCCCGGCACGCTGGAACTCGACCCCACCGGCGAGGGTATGGCGATCGACGAGACGCCGCGGCTGATCGCGTCCAACATGGTCGAGGGCACGGCCGTCTACGACCGCAGCGGCCGCCACCTCGGCGCGATCCACAATTTCATGGTGGACAAGGTCTCCGGACAGGTCGCCTACGCGGTTCTGGCCTTCGGGGGCTTCCTCGGGCTCGGCGAGACCCACCACCCGCTGCCGTGGAAGAGCCTCAGCTACAGCACGGAACTCGGCGGCTACGTGGTCGACATCGAGCCCGGCGTGCTCGCGGAGGCGCCGAGCCAGGCGGTCGGCTAGGCCGAACTCGGCCGAACTCGTCGACCGAACTCACGCGCCCGCACCGCTTCCGGTCACGGCGCGCGGGTGCCGGCGTTGCAGACCGGTGCGGGCGCTCGGACGGATCGGCTCAGAACTTCCCGCCGAGACCGACGCTGCCGCCGGGCGACAGCATCGGGCCCATCGAGCCGCTCCCGCCGCTGCCGCCGACGGCCGCGTTGCCGCCGTCGAGATCCTCGCGCCGGATCCGGCGCTCGCCGCTGTCGGCCGTCCGCGTGGCGCCGCCGGCGTTCTTCGGGATCGCGAGTTGCTTCGTCGGCGCCGTCTGGAGCGGCTGACCGTCGGCGTCGACCGCGGCGTTGTGCGGCTCGCGGTTCGGCAGAGACCCGCGCAGCGACGGCGGCAGCCCGACCTCCGTCGCCGGCATCACGCCGCCGCCTCCGCCGAGCGCCTGACAGCCGGCCACGAGACCGGCCAGAGCGGCGCCGAGCGCGAGGCCGCGCGCTGCCGCGCATCGCGACGTGGTGAGGGTCGACATCGTTTGGTCCTCGACAGTGGCCGCGGTGTCATCCGCGGCTCGCATGGGTTTATGCGCGGTTGTCTACGCTGGGGATGCGGCGAAAACCAGACAGCGCCATGGGACGCCGGGGGATGATCGCCGGACACCCTCGGCCGCTCGGCCGACAGGCGCGGCTCGAGCCTTGCTGTCGGATCGCCGCGGTCCATAACTTCGCCCAGGTCCTGCGGCACGACGCCATCCGCAGGCGGGGTCCTGCCGGCGGCGGACCCGGGACCGGCCGAATGCGGTCGTGGACGCGCCGGCGCGCCGGTGCAGCCCGGCCTTTCCTCAGAGGACGAAGCGTGTTCAGAACCAACCGGATGATCGCGGCCGTGACGCTCGCCCTCTGGGCGTCGGGGACCGCGGCGCAGGCCCAGCCGGGCGGCAGCGAGGGTCCTGCCGGTCAGGCCGCGCCGCAGAGTCCGGCCACGCCGCAATCTGCTCCTCCGGCCCAGACACCGGCGCCGACGCCTCCGCCTCCGCCCGCGGCGACGCCGGCCTCCCCGCCCGCCAGCCCGCCGGCTGCCGCGGGCGCGCCGCCCGCCGCGGCGCAGGCACAGCAGCAGGGAACGCCGGCCACCGTCCTCGACACCCAGGATTACGAGAGCCTGCTCGGCCGCAGCGTGCGCAGCGCCGGCGGCGACGAGCTGGGGCGCGTCATCGACATCATCATCGACAAGGAGGGCCACCCCCGCGCCGCCATCATCGATTTCGGCGGCTTCCTCGGTGTCGGAACCCGCAAGATCGCCGTGGACTGGCGCGCCCTGCGCTTCACGCCGGACGGCGGGAAGGAGCGCAAGCTGTCGGTCGCGCTGACCCGCAACCAGGTCCGCGTCTCACCGGAATACAAGGCCGGCGAGCCGATCGTGGTCCTGGGTCCCGCCAGCCCGGCCGCGCCCGCGCCGGAGGGCGAGCAGGCGGCAGCGCCCGCGTCCGGCTCGGCGACGCCGCCGCAGCCGGCCCCGGCATCGACCGTCCCGGGCAACGCCGCCTCCGGGGGCACGGCGCCGCCCGCCGCGACCCCGCCGGCCTCTGCCCCGGCCGCGCCCGCACCCGCCCTGCCCCCGGAGAAAGCACCGGATAAGTGACGGTGGCCCGGTTGAAGGTCAGAACCGCCGCCGCCGCCCGCGAGCGCGACGTGCCCCGGCAGGACATCCGCTCCCGTCCGGCCCGCCTGAAGGATCAGGCGGCCGAGGCCGCGCGCTCGCCGGCAGCCTCGGCGGCCCACGGCGGACGCGCGATCTCGTCGGCGAGCCGCTACGGCCTCGACGCCTTCGCGTTCTTCGTGGCCAACCTGCAGACCGGGTTCGGCCCGTTCCTGGCGGTCTACTTCTCACAGGCCAAGTGGACGCAGTCCGACATCGGCTTCGCCCTCACGGTGGGGAGCCTCGTGGCGCTCCTCGGCCAGGTCCCGGGGGGCGCCTTCGTCGACGTCGTGCGCTCGAAGCGCTTCGCCGCCGCCGTGGCGGTCATCGGCATCGCGGGCAGCGCGTTCGCGCTCGCGGTCTGGCCGAGCTTCCTGGTCGTGCTCCTGGCGATGGCGCTCCACTCGGCCGCGAGCTGCGTGCTGACGCCGGCCATCGCGGCGATCAGCATCGGCCTGGTCGGGCGCGCCCGGGCCGGCGAGCGCCTCGGCCGGAACGCGAGCTTCGCCGCCCTCGGCAACGCCCTCGGCGCGGCCGGCATGGGCGCCATCGGCTACTACCTGTCGAACGGCGCCGTCTTCTACCTGACCGCCGCCCTCGGCATCCCGACGGTGATCGCGCTGGCGCGCATCCGCGCCCAGGACATCGATTCCAGCGTGTTCAAGGAGCCGGCCGCGGCCCAGGCGGCGCCGGCCTCCGGCAAGGACGGCATCCGCGCCCTGCTGACCAACCGCGGCCTCCTGTGCTTCGCGGCCTGCATGGTGCTGTTCTTCCTCGCCAACGCGGCGATGCTGCCGCTGGTGGGCAGCGTCCTGACCCTGCGGGCGAGCGAGACCGCCACCGCGCTGGTCGCCGCCTGCATCATGGTCCCGCAGGCCGTCCTCGCGGTCAGCGCCCCGGCGGTCGGCCGGGCCGCCGAGCGCTTCGGCCGCTACCCGGTCCTGCTGTTCGGCTTCGGCGCCCTGCCGGTCCGCGGCCTGCTCCTCGCCTACACCACCAACCCCTACGGCCTAGTCGCCATCCAGGTCCTCGACGGGATCTCGGCCTCGGTGCTGGGCGTGATGGTGCCGCTGATCGTGTCGGACCTCACCCGCGGCACCGGCCGCTTCAACCTCGCCCTCGGCGCGGTCGGCACCGCCATGGGCATCGGCGCGGCCCTCTCGACGTCGCTCGCCGGCATCATGGCCGACCATCTCGGCAGCCACAGCGCCTTCCTGGGGCTCGCGGTCGTCGGCTTCGCGGCCTTCATGCTGGTGGCGCTGATCATGCCGGAGACGCGCCAGTCGGAGCGGGCGGCCTGACCAGCGGCGGCATCGGATTCGCTTGGGTGTTTCCACGCCGCTCAAGCGGCGTTCAGGTTCTGCGGATAAAAGCGCAACGAAGGTGCGGGCCGGTGAAACATATGGCAACGCTCTCGCGTTGCCGCTGCGGGTCAGACTGCGCCCGCGCTGCACTCCGCCTCAGCCCGTAAGCCAAAGCCGCGCGAATACGGAATGGTCACCGCGATGGAAGAGCTGCACCGATACGCCGACAGGCCCTTCGCCTTCGTCGGGCGGTATCTCCGGCGCCGCTGGCTGCCGCACCTGGTCATCCTGATCTCGGTGCTCGGCGCCGTCGGCTTCTCGGTCTCCACCGACTACGCGCTCAAGGGCGTGGTCGACGCGCTGACGAAGGGGCCCGGCCCGGGCAACACCGTGGTCTGGAGCGCCCTCGCGGTCCTGATCGCCTTCATCGCCGCCGACAACATGCTCTGGCGCGTGGCCGCGCTGACCGGCGCCTTCACCTTCGTGGGCATCACCGGCGACATCCGGCGCGACCTGTTCCGGCACCTGACCGGCCATTCGCCGACCTTCTTCTCCGACCGGCAGCCGGGCACCCTGGCATCGCGCATCACGGCGACCTCGAACGCGATCTTCACGGTCGAGAACATGTTCGTGTTCAACGTGATGCCGCCGACGGTCGCGGCCTTCGGGTCGATCGCCTACATCGCCACCGTGAACCTCACCATGGCGGGCATCCTGGCGGGCGTGTTCGCCGCCGTCGTCGTGCTGATGTTCAAGATGGCCTCGGCCGGCAAGCCGCTGCACCACGACTTCGCCGCCAAGGCGGCCTCCGTCGACGGCGAGATGGTCGACCTCGTCGGCAACATGTCGCTCGTGCGCGCCTTCTCGGCCTTCAAGCGCGAGGGCCAGCGCTTCGAGGGCACCATCGCCACCGAGATGCGGGCCCGCCGCTCGTCCCTGCTCTATCTCGAGAAGCTGCGCATCGTGCACGCGGTGCTCACCGTGCTCGCCGTGTTCGGCCTGCTCTACTGGGCGATCCAGATGTGGGAGGCCGGCCAGGCGACGAACGGTCAGGTGGTCCTGGTCTGCACGCTCGGCATCCGCATCCTCGCCGCCACCCGCGACCTCGCGGTGGCGCTGGTCGACGCGACCCAGCACACCGCCCGCCTCTCCGAGGCGCTGCACACCCTGCTCCAGCCTCACGACCTCGTGGACCATCCGGAGGCGCAGCCGCTGACCGGCCAGGGCGCCAAGATCGAGTTCGAGCACGTCGCGTTCAACTATCCGGACGGACGCCCGGTCTTCACGGATTTCGACCTCGTCATCGAGCCCGGCCAGCGCGTCGGCCTCGTGGGCCGGTCCGGCGGCGGCAAGTCGACCCTGTTCTCGCTGATCCAGCGGTTCTACGACGTGCAGAGCGGCGCGATCCGCATCAACGGCCAGAACATCGAGCGCGTCACCCAGGAATCCCTGCGCGAGGCGATCACGGTGGTCCCGCAGGACGTCTCGATGTTCCACCGCTCCTTGCGCGAGAACATCCGCTACGGCCGGCCCGACGCCACCGACGAGGAGGTGTGGCAGGCGGCCGAGGCCGCGCACTGCACCGACTTCATCAAGGCCCTGCCGGAGGGCTTCGACACGATCGTGGGCGACCGCGGCGTGAAGCTCTCGGGCGGCCAGCGCCAGCGCATCGCCATCGCCCGGGCGATCCTGAAGAACTCGCCGATCCTGCTGCTGGACGAGGCGACCTCGGCGCTGGACGCGGAATCCGAGCAGGCGATCCGTCACGCCCTCGCCAACCTGATGAAGGGCCGGACCGTCATCGCCATCGCGCACCGTCTCTCGACGCTGCAGGATTTCGACCGGATCGTCGTCCTCGACGGCGGCCGCATCGCGCAGGACGGCTCGCCCGACAAGCTGACCCATCTCGACGGCTTCTTCCGGGAGCTGATGAAGAAGGAATCCATGGCGATGGCGCTCGCCGCCGCGTGAGACTCCTCTTCGCCGAGCGGCCGCACCGCTGCCGCCTCTGCGGGCGCCGCGAAGCAATCCGGTCGCGCCGCGCTGGCCGAGGTCGCGCCGCTCCGGGTCGCCGCGCGCGCGATGACGGTGCGGATCGGGTGACCGCCCGGCGGCCGACGCCCGCCGGCTGATCGTCGCGTGAGCGCGGCCGCTCCGGTTCCCAGGCCGGTCCGGCGCTGCTAGATCACCGCCGGGCCGGACCGGACCTTGCATCGCCTGAGACGTCGCGAACCGGCCCGGTTCCGACGCAACGCGACGCCCGAGCCCGACCGTGCCCGACCTTGCCCACGTCATCCGGGAGATCTCCGAGGAGATGGCCCAGCGCTCCGACCGGGGCGCGGTCGCGGACTACATCCCCGAGCTCGCCCGGGTCGATCCCGACCAGTTCGGCATGGCGGTGATCGACGCCGAGGGACAGGTCTTCACCGGCGGCGACAGCGAGACGCCGTTCTCGATCCAGAGCGTGTCGAAGGTGTTCACGCTCACCCTCGCCCTCGGCATGGTCGGCGACCGGCTCTGGAAGCGCGTCGGCCGCGAGCCCTCGGGCAACCCGTTCAATTCCATCGTCCAGCTGGAGCGGGAGCGCGGCGTGCCGCGCAACCCGTTCATCAACGCGGGCGCGATCGCGGTCACCGACGTGATCCTCTCGGGTCACGAGCCCCGCGAGGCGCTGGGCGAGATCCTGCGCTTCATGCAGTTCCTGGCCCAGGATTCCGGCATCATCATCGACGAGACGGTGGCGGCCTCGGAGAAGCGCACGGGCTTCCGCAACACCGCGCTCGCCAACTACATGAAGTCGTTCGGTGTCATCGACAATCCGGTCGACTACACGCTCGGCGTCTACTTCCATCACTGCGCCATCGCGATGAACTGCCGCCAGCTCGCGCGGGCCGGCCGGTTCCTGGCGCATAACGGCGTCAACCCGTCGACCGGCCACTCGGTGGTCTCGGCGGAGCGCGCGCGCCGCATCAACGCGATCATGCTGACCTGCGGCCACTACGACGGGTCGGGCGAGTTCGCCTACCGCGTGGGCCTGCCGGGCAAGAGCGGGGTCGGCGGCAGCATCCTGGCGATCGCGCCCGGCAAGGCGTCCATCGCCGTCTGGTCGCCCGGCCTCGACGCGGCGGGCAATTCCCACCTCGGCCGCATCGCCCTGGAGCGGCTCACGCAGCGCATGGGCTGGTCCGTCTTCGGCGCGTGAGGGTCCCCTCTCGGCCGGCGTCGCACCCCCTTGCGCGGCGCGCGCTTCCGCGGCACTGCGCCGGCGGGGCGCCGCGGCGCCGAGACGAGGCTCATCGGCATGGCGACGCGTACGGCGGTCCAGGCTGCCGATGAAGGTCTCGATCCCGGCGCCATCCTGGCCCGTCTCGACCGGCTTCCGGCGACGCCGACGGTCTGGCGCCTCGTGGTGCTGCTCGGGCTCGGCTTCTTCTTCGAGCTCTACGACCTGCTCTTCACCGGCTACGTCGCGCCGGGCCTCGTCAAGGCCGGGATCCTGACGCCGACGACCCCGGGCCTGTTCGGTGCCAGCGGCGTCGCGAGCTTCGTCGCCGCCCTGTTCACCGGCCTGTTCATCGGCACCCTCGCCTGCGGCTGGCTCGCCGACCGGTTCGGCCGGCGGGCGATCTTCACGTGGTCGCTCTTGTCCTACACCGCCGCCAACGTGGTGATGGCCTGCCAGAGCGACGCCTTCGGCCTCAATCTCTGGCGCCTGATCGCCGGGATCGGCCTCGGCCTGGAGATGGTGACGATCGGCAGCTACCTCTCCGAGCTGGTGCCGAAGGCGATCCGCGGCCGGGCCTTCGCCCTGTGCCAGGGCATCGGCTTCACCGCCGTGCCGGTCGTGGCGTTCCTGTCCTACCTGCTGATCCCGGCGGCGCCCCTCGGCATCGACGGGTGGCGCTGGGTCGTGCTGATCGGCGCCTCGGCGGCGATCGTGGTCTGGTGGATGCGGGCGGGCCTGCCGGAGAGCCCGCGCTGGCTCGTCGAGCACGGCCGTCTGGCGGAGGCCGAGGCGGTCCTGCGGCAGCTGGAGGCGCGGATCGCGGCCGAGACCGGCGGCCCGCTTCCCGCACCGGCCGCGCCGGAGCCGGTGCAGCCGCGCGGCGCGTTCCGCGATCTCTGGGTCCAGCCCTACCGGCGCCGGGCCCTGATGATGGCGGGGTTCAACGTCTTCCAGACGGTGGGCTTCTACGGCTTCGCCAACTGGGTGCCGACCCTCCTGGTGGCCCAGGGCATCACGGTGACGTCGAGCCTCGCCTACACGGCCCTGATCGCGCTCGCCGCCCCGGTCGGGCCCCTGATCGGCCTCGCCATCGCCGACCGGTTCGAGCGCAAGCACGTCATCGTGGCCGCCGCCCTCCTCTACATCGCCTGCGGCCTGGCCTTCGCGCAGACGCGGGACGTCGCCGTCATCGTGGCGCTCGGCATCGGCCTGACGCTGGCCTCGAACGTGATGTCGTACAGCTTCCACGCCTATCAGGCCGAGCTGTTCCCCACGGGCATCCGCGCCCGGGCGGTCGGCTTCGTCTATTCCTGGAGCCGCTTCTCGGCGATCTTCACCGGCTTCGTCATCGCGTTCGTGCTGCGGGAGGCCGGGACGCCGGGCGTGTTCCTGTTCATCTCGGCGGCGATGCTGGCCGCGGGCCTGCTCGTCGGGCTGCTGGGTCCCCGGACGCGGGACGTCGCGCTGGAGAAGATCGCGGGATGAGGCGCGTGAGGAGCACGGCTCCCGGCAAGCCGAATCCGTGCTGGCCTCGGGCATGGTCGCTCAGCCGAGATCCCGGATGACGGTCGACGAGTTTCTCGCCTGGGCCGAGGGGCAGCCGGGACGCTTCGAGCTGGTCGACGGCGAGGTGTTCGCGATGTCGCCGGAGCGCGTTCGGCATGCCGAGGTCAAGGCGGCCACCTATCTGGCGCTCCGGTCGGCACTGAAGCAAGCGGGGAGCGCCTGCTACGCGCTGCCGGATGGCATCAGCGTTCGCGTCGGTCGGGATACGGTCTTCGAGCCCGACGCCCTCGTTTACTGCGGGATGCGCGCTGACCCCGATGCGACCGAGATCACCGATCCCGTCATCGTCGTCGAGGCTCAGTCGCCGGGCGCACGCGCGGTGGACTCGGGCCTGAAACTGACCCGCTACTTCGGTCTGGAGAGCGTCATCCACTATCTGATCGTGGATCCGGTGAAGCGCCACGTCATCCATCACCGCCGCGCGCAGGGCGGCCTGATCGAGACCCGCATCGCGACCCGGGAGACGCTGGACCTGACGCCGCCCGGCCTGCGCCTGACCGTGCCCGAGCTGTTCGCCGACCTCGCGCCCGCCGACGACGGCGCTTGATCCGATCCGAGGCGGATGCCACAGCGGCGCGAACGCGAATCAGGACGCCCGGATGACTGCACCCCTCGATCTCCTCGTGCTCGGCAACGCGATCGTCGACGTGATCGCCCGCACGGACGACGCCTTCCTGGCGGCGCAGGGCGTCACCAAGGGCGCGATGCAGCTCATCGACGAGCCGCGGGCCGAGGCGCTGTTCCAGGCGATGGGACCGGCGACGATCGTGTCGGGTGGCTCGGGCGCCAACACCGCGGTCGGCGCGGCGCTCCTCGGGGCCAGGACCGGCTTCGTCGGCAAGGTCCGGAACGACGAGCTCGGCGGCCTGTTCAGCCACGACCTCAAGGCGACCGGCGTCGACTTCACCGTCCCGGCCGCCGCCGAGGGTCCGGCCACCGCCCGGTGCTTCGTGCTCGTGACGCCGGACGGCGAGCGCACGATGAGCACCTATCTCGGCGCCTGCCAGGGCCTGTCGCCCGACGATGTCGACAAGACGCTCGTGAGCTCGGCCCGCGTCGTCTATCTCGAGGGCTATCTCTGGGATCCGCCGGCCGCCAAGGACGCGTTCCGCAAGGCCGCGCAGCTCGCCCATCAGGCGGGCAACGCCGTCGCGCTGACCCTCTCGGACGCGTTCTGCGTGGGCCGCTACCGCGACGAGTTCCTCGGCCTCGTGCGGGACGGCAGCATCGACATCCTGTTCGCCAACATGGCCGAGCTGCAGAGCCTCTACGAGACCGAGGATCCCGAGGCCGCCGTCGCGGCCCTGCGCGACGAGCGCAACGCCCGCGGCCGCCACCTGCTCGGCCTGGTCACGCGCTCGGCCGACGGCGCCCTGGTGGTGCAGGGTGGCGAGGTCCGGGCCGTCGAGGCGAGCCCGGTCCAGACGGTGGTCGACACGACCGGCGCGGGCGACCTGTTCGCCGCCGGCTTCCTGGCCGGCCACGCCCGCGGGCTGGACAACGTCGCCAGCGCCCGCCTGGGCACGCTCGCGGCCGCCGAGGTCATCCAGCACATCGGCGCCCGCCCGCAGGCGGACCTGGTCGGCCTGGCCAAGGCGCGCGGGCTCCTCTGAGCCGGCGCGCCGGGCGCGCGGCCGGAGGTCCGCGTCCGCGCCGATCCCGCGCGCTCAGGCCGCGCGGACGGTCGCGAGGAAGCGCGTCACCTCGTCCCTGAGATGCCCGGACCGGAGCGACAGCTCCGAGGCTGCCGTGAGAACCTGGTCGGCCGCCGCGCCGGTCCCCTTGGCCGCGTCGGCGACGCCCGCGATGGTGCCGGTGACGTCGGCCGCCCCCTGGGCGGCCTGGGAGACGTTGCGGACGATCTCCTGCGTCGCCGCGCCCTGCTGCTCCACGGCGCTGGCGATCCGCGTCGCCACCGCGCTGAGTTCCTGGACCCGGCCGCCGATGCGCCCGATCGCCGAGACGGCGTCGCCGGTGGAGGCCTGGATCCGGGCGACGTGGGCGCCGATCTCGTCGGTCGCCCGCGCGGTCTGGCCGGCCAGGTCCTTCACCTCCGCGGCCACGACGGCGAAGCCGCGGCCGGCGTCGCCCGCCCGCGCCGCCTCGATCGTGGCGTTCAGCGCCAGGAGGTTCGTCTGCTCGGCGATGCTCGAGATCAGGCCCACGACGTGGCCGATCTGGACCGCCGCCCCGTTCAGATCCTGAACCAAGTGCGCGGTCGCCGCCGCGTCCGCGACCGCCGACTGCGTCAGCGCCGTCGAACCCGCGACCTGGCGGCTGATCTCCTGGACGGAGGCGCCGAGTTCCTCCGCAGCCGCCGCCGCGACGTTGACGGTGCTGGCCGCGAGTTCGGCCGCGCTCGCCACCCGGCCGGAGCGATCGGCGGTGTCGCCGGCCGCCTCGCTCATGGCCGAGGCCGTGTCCTGCAGCGCGGCGACGGCGGCCGAGACCGTGCCGATGATGCCGCCGACCGTGCCCTCGAAGGCGTCGGCGATCTCCTGCACGCCGCTCCGCCGCCGCGCCTCGGCCGCGGCGCGGGCCTGCGCGGCTTCGTGCTCGAGGGCCCGCGCGCGGATCAGGCCGTCCTTGAAGACCCGGACGGACGCCGCCATGACGCCGATCTCGTCCCCTCGCTCGGAACCGTTGACGGCCACGTCGAGGTCGTCGGCCGCGAGCCGGCCCATGATCTCGGCCAGCGACCGGATCGGGCGGGCGACCCGGTGCCAGACCCACCAGACCGCCGCGCCGGTCATCGCCGCTCCGATCACCGAGAGCGCGATGGTGACGGACCACGCCGTCCGGAACGCGTCCTCGGAGCGCCGGACCGAGACGTTCGTGCCCTCCGCAGCGACCTGGGCCAGATCCGCCAGGGCGTCGAAGGCGGCCACCAGCGGCGGGCGGGCCGGCGCGATGGCGTCGCGGGCCGCGTTCTGGTCGCCGCGCCTGAGTGGCGCGAGGATCGCCTCCTGGGCAACGCGATAGACCTTCCACCGCCCCTCGAACGCGTCCCAGAGCGCGCGCTCCCGGGGCGTCGTCGCGCGCGCGCGATAGCTCCGGAAGGCCTCGGGGATGGTCCGATCCATCTCGACGAACTCGGCATCGAGGTCCCGGTTCTCACCGTCGTCGGTGGCGACCACCTTGCGGATCGTCGTCGTGTGGTACCGCAGCATCAGGAATCGAATCGTGTGGAGATCGTTGTCCTTGCGCACCCAGACGTCGCGGGTCTCCACGGCGGCGGCGTTGATGGCCTGTATCTGCATCAGGCCAATGGTCGAGCTCGCGATGAACAGCAAAAAGCCGATCAACGAGGGCAGCATCAGCTTCGATACGACACTTCTGCGCAAGTTCATCTCGGGCACCGCGGAGGACGACGTCGTCTCATCGGGACCCATGAAGATGAAGGACAGATTTTTCCGCAACCTCTACTTCGGAGACGGCCCGCGCCGCAGATCAGCGCGGAACGCATGACTCGCCGCCCGCCGAGGCCGTGCGGCGGGTCGAGGGCCGACCCGGTCGAGGGCGGCCGCGGCCCGATCAGGGCCGCAGGAGAACCTTGCCCACGGCCGCCCGGCGGGTCAGGAGGCCGAAGGCCTCCGGGTACTCCGCCAGCGGGTAGACGCCGTGGACCTGCGCGGTGAGCTCGCCCTCGGCGACCCAGCCGAGGAGGCGGCGCTGATCGGCCCGGTGGGCCTCGGGCTCGCGATCCAGGAAGGCGCCCCAGTGGACGCCCTGCACGTCGAGTTCCTTGAGGAGCATCAGGTTCAGCGGCAGCCGCGGGATGGCGCCGGCGGCGAAGCCGATCACGAGGAAGCGTCCGCGCCAGCCGAGCGCCCGCAGGGCCGGCTCCGCGTAGGCGTCGCCGACCGCGTCGTAGACCACGTCGATCCCGCCGCCCGAGATCCGGCGCAGCTCGTCCTTGAGCGTCGCGGGGTCGTAGACCACGCCCGCCTCGGCGCCGTGGGCGCGGGCGACCGCGAGCTTCTCCTCCGAGGAGGCGCAGGCGATCACCCGGGCGCCCATCAGCCGGCCGAGCTCGACGGCGGCGAGGCCGACGCCCCCGGACGCGCCGAGGACCGCCAGCCACTCGCCGGGCTGCAGGCGGGCGCGGTTCGCCAGGGCGTGGAGCGAGGTGCCGTAGGTGATGGTGAGTCCGGCCGCCTGCGCGTCCGGCACGGCGTCCGGCACCGGGGTGAGCCGGGCGGCGTCGAGGGCGATCAGCTCCGCGCAGCAGCCGTGCCCGGCATGGACGATCACCCGGTCGCCCACGGACACGCCCGCGGCGCCCTCGCCCAGCGCCTCGACCACGCCGACCCCCTCGCCGCCCGGCGAGAACGGCAGGGCCGGCTTCACCTGGTAGCGCCCGGCGGTGATCAGCGTGTCGAAGAAGTTCAGCGCCGCGAGCCGCATCCGCACCAGCGCCTGCCCGGGACCCGGCACCGGGTCGGGGCGCTCGACGATCTCCAGATGCTCCGGCCCGTCGAGCCTCGTGCACAGCAGCGCCCGCATGGCGTCTCTCCTCCCCGGCAATTCCCGGCCGATCAGGCCCGAACCGGCCGCGCGGTCAAGCCGTTCCGATCATCTCGCGGATGCGGGCGCCCAGCACCTCCACCACGAACGGCTTGGTGATGACCTGCATCCCGGCATCGAGCGGCCCGTTGCCGAAGACCGCGCTCTCGGCGTAGCCGGTGACGAACAGGACCTTGAGGCCCGGGCGCGTGACCCGGCCGGCCTCGGCCATCTGGCGCCCGTTCATGCCGCCCGGCAGTCCGACATCGGACACCAGCAGGTCGATGCGCACGTCGGATTGCAGCACCTTGAGGCCGGCCGCGCTGTCGGCGGCCTCGATCGCCGTGTAGCCGAGATCCTCCAGCACCTCGGTGACCAGCATGCGGACGGTCGGCTCGTCGTCGACCACCAGCACGGTCTCGCCCGGCGCGGCCCGCGGCGGCGCGCCGACGGCGGCGTGCGCGTCCTCCTCGGCGACCGCGCCGCGATGGCGGGGCAGGTACAGGCAGACCGTGGTGCCCTTGCCGACCTCGGAGTGGATCCGCACCTGGCCGCCCGATTGCTGCGCGAAGCCGTAGATCATCGACAGGCCGAGGCCGGTGCCCTGCCCCAGGGGCTTCGTGGTGAAGAACGGCTCGAACACCTTGCCGACGATCTCGGGCGACATGCCGATGCCGGTGTCGGTGACGCAGAGGGAGAGGTACTGGCCGGGCGGCATGTCGTGGCGCCGGGCGGCGCGCTCGTCGAGCCAGGCATTGGCGGTCTCGATCGTGATGCGCCCCCCCTCGGGCATCGCGTCCCGGGCGTTGATGCACAGGTTGAGGAGCGCGTTCTCGAGCTGCGGCGGGTCGACCAGGGCCGGCCAGAGGCCGGGCGGCGCCACGACCTCGACCATTACGGCGGGGCCCACGGTGCGCCGGATCAGCTCCTCCATGCCGGCCACCAGCCGGTTCACGTCGGTGGGCTTCGGGTCGAGGGTCTGGCGCCGCGAGAAGGCGAGGAGCCGGTGGGTCAGCGCCGCGGCCCGCTTCGAGGCCCCCTGCGCCGCGTTGATGTAGCGGTCCACATCCATGACGCGGCCCTGGCCGAGGCGGGTCTGGATCAGCTCCAGCGAGCCGGAGATGCCGGCGAGCAGGTTGTTGAAGTCGTGGGCGATGCCGCCGGTCAGCTGGCCGACGGCCTCCATCTTCTGCGACTGCCGCAGGGCCTCCTCGGCCGCGGCCAGGGCGTCGGCGCGCTCGCGCTCCGCGGTGAAATCGCGGCCGACGGCGTTGATGATCCCCTCCCCCGGCCGGGCCGCCCAGCTGATCCAGCGATAGCCGCCGTCCCGGTGGCGGTAGCGGTTGTCGAAGCGCGCGAGGCTCGACCCCGCGGAGAGCTGGCCCGCGCCCGCGACGGTGCGGTCGAGATCGTCCGGATGGACGAGGGCGATGAGCTTCGTTCCGATCAGTTCGTCCGGGCGCCAGCCCAGCACCTCGGTCCAGGCCGGGTTCACCGCGGTGATCGTCCCGTCGAACAGGCAGCGCAGCATCATGTCGGACGAGAGCGTCCACAGGGCGTTGCGGTCGGCCGTGCGCTCCTCGACCTGCTGCGCCAAGGTGGCGTTCAGATCGCGCAGCTCCGCCAGCGCCGCCTCGAGCCGGCCCTGGCTCTCCTTGAGGGCGGCGTCCGCCAGGACCCGGCCGGTGGTCTCGTTGGTGAGGATGAACAGGCCGGCGACCCGGCCGTCGGCATCGAGAACCCGCGAGTACGAGAAGGTCCACCACGTCTCGCGGGCGCCGCGGTCGGTGTCGAGCTGCCACGGCAGGTCGACGAAGCGCTCCGGGCGGCCCGCCATCGCGGCGTCGATGATCGGCCTGGCCTGATCCCAGGCATCCGCCCAGACCACGTCGAACCGCTCGCCCATCGCCCAGGGCAACCGCGGGCCGAGGAGCGGGAAGTAGGTGTCGTTGAAGAAGAAGTGGAGGTCGGGCCCCCAGGCCAGGATCATCGATTCCGGGGAGTTGAGGACGAGCGACAGGGCCGCGCGGAACTCCGCCGGCCACGTCTCCGGAAGCCCCAGGGGATGACCCGACCAGTCGCGCGCGCGGATCATCCGCGCGGCCTCGCCGCCGCCGGAGAGGAAGGGGAAGGAGTCGGTCACGGGCTCTGAGCGGTGCAGGTCATGGGCGTACGGCGTATGACGGTCTTCGGCGGCCTGTCCAGAATGCCCGGTCGCGGTTCAGCGACGTCGGTTCAGAGCGCCACCGGCTCGGCCTCGATCCGACCCGACCCGTCAATGCGCCTCCTGCCAGTTGCCCGCCGCGTTGGCCTCGACCACGAGCGGCACCTTCAGCGTCAGGGCCGGCGCCGGCGCCTCTTCCATGACGCCGCGGATGATCGGGATCGTCCGCTCCACCTCGTCCTCGGCGACCTCGAAGACCAGCTCGTCGTGCACCTGCAGCAGCATGCGGGCGTTCAGCTTCTTGGCGGCGAGCGCCGCCTCCATCCGCGTCATGGCCCGGCGGATGATGTCGGCGGCCGAGCCCTGGATCGGCGCGTTGATCGCCTGCCGCTCGACGCTGGCCCGCTCGGAGGGGTTGTTGGAGCGAATCTGCGGGTAGTGGCACACCCGGCCGAACAGGGTGGTGACGTAGCCCTTGTCGCGGCAGCTCTTCTTGGTGGTCTCGATGTAGTCCCGGATGCCCGGGAACTGCTCGAAATACTGCTTGATGAACGCCGAGGCCTCCTCGCGGCCGATGCCGAGCCGGTCGGCGAGGCCGAAGGCCGAGATGCCGTAGATGATGCCGAAGTTGATGGTCTTCGCCCGGCGCCGCAGGTCGGGGGTCATCTCCTTGAGCGGCACGCCGAACATCGCCGAGGCGGTCGCCGCGTGGATGTCGATGCCGTCCTCGAACGCCTTCCGGAGTTCCGGGATGTCGGCCATGTGGGCGAGCAGCCGCAGCTCGATCTGCGAGTAGTCGGCCGAGATCAGCCGGTTGCCGGGCGCCGCCACGAAGGCGCGGCGGATGCGCCGCCCCTCCTCGGTGCGGATCGGGATGTTCTGCAGGTTCGGCTCGGAGGAGGACAGCCGCCCCGTGGTGGTGGCCGCCAGCGAGAACGAGGTGTGGACCCGCGCCGTCTCGCGGTCGGCGTGGGCCTGGAGCGCGTCCGTGTAGGTGGATTTCAGCTTCGACAGCTGCCGCCATTCCAGGATCTTCTTGGGGAGTTCGTGGCCCGCCTGGGCGAGCTCCTCGAGCAGGGTCGCGGGCGTCGCCCACTGGCCGGACGGCGTCTTCTTGGCCCCCGGCAGGCCCATCTTGCCGAACAGGATGTCGCCGATCTGCTTCGGCGAGCCGACCGAGAACTTCTCGCCGGCATCCTCCTGGATCTCCTCCTCCAGGCGGACGAGGATCTGCGAGAAATCCCCCGACAGGCGGCTCAGCATCTCCCGGTCGACGCGGATGCCGCGCTGCTCCATCCGGGCGATCACCGGCAGCAGGGGCCGCTCCAGCGTCTCGTAGACGGCGACCCGGCGCTCGGCCACGAGGCGCGGCTTCATCATCCGCCACAGGCGCAGGGTGACGTCGGCGTCCTCGGCCGCGTAGGCCGTGGCCTTGTCGATCGCGACCCGGTCGAAGGTCACCTTGTTGCGGCCGGTGCCGGCCACGTCCGAGAAGGTGATCGGCTGGTGACCGAGATGCCGGCGGGCCAGCTCGTCCATGCCGTGGCCGCCCTTGCCGGCGTCGAGCACGTACGAGATCAGCATCGTGTCGTCGAACGGCGCGACCTCGATGCCGTAGCGGGCGAGCACCACCCAGTCGTACTTGAGGTTCTGGCCGACCTTCAGGACCCCCGGGTTCTCGAGGAGCGGCTTCAGCCTGGCGACGGCCTCCTTCAGGGGGATCTGGCCCGGCACCGGCTCGACCACGTCGGACGGCGCGGCGCCCTCGCCGAACAGGTCGGTGGCGTCGGCCTGCACCTTGGCGGCCTGGACGTGGGCCAGCGGGATGTAGCAGGCCCGGCCGGTGGCGACCGCCAGCGAGACGCCGACGAGGCCGGCCCTGTGGGCGTCGAGGCTGTCGGTCTCGGTGTCGACCGCGATCACGCCGGCCTCCTCGGCCTCGGCGATCCAGGCGTCGAGCTGCTCCAGCGACGAGACCGTCTCGTAGGCGGCGGTGTCGAACGGCGCCACGGATTCCGCGGCCCGGGCCGCCACCACGTTGCCGGGTGTCGCCTCGACGGGCGCCCGGGGCTTGGCGGGCGCGTCCGGCAGGTCGAGATCGGCGAAGGGATCGATCTCGCCGCCCTCCGGCGGGGCGGCGCCCGGCGGGCGCTCGGCCCCGGCGGCCGCGGTCTCGGGATCCGGCGGCACGGAATCGCCGAAGAACGGCACCGCGTCGCTGCCGCCGGCGGCGTTGCCGTAGCCGTGCGGCCGGGCGCCCGGCAGGAGCCGCGGATCGGGCTTCACCGCCTCGGGGTCGACGTGCAGCATCTGGGCGATGCGGCGCGTCAGGGTGTTGAACTCCATCGCCTTCAGGAAGCCGACCAGCTTCTCGGGATTGGGCTGGGGCACGCCGAGATCGTCCAGCGGCACCGGGACGGGCACGTCCTCCATCAGCGCCACGAGCCTGCGCGACAGCTTGGCCTGATCGACGTTGGCGAGCAGCGTCTCCCGCCGCTTGGGCTGCTTGATCTCGCCCGCCCGCTCCAGCAGGGCCTCGAGGCTGCCGAACTCCTTGATCAGCGCCGCGGCCGTCTTCAGGCCGATGCCGGGCACGCCCGGCACGTTGTCGGAGGTGTCGCCGATGAGCGCCAGCGCGTCGCCGATCTGGTTCGGCTGCAGCCCCTCCCACTTGGCGACGATCGCCTCGACGTCGAGGTTGCGCTCGGGCCGGTAGCCGGGCTTGCCCTTGGCGCCCGACTCGAAGTCGTAGAACCGGACCTGCGGCCCGACGAGCTGCATCAGGTCCTTGTCGGACGAGACGATGATGACGCCGGCCCCCCGCGCCTCGGCCTGGCGGGTGTAGGTGGCGATGAGATCGTCGGCCTCGTAGCGCTCCAGCTCCACCGCGTGCAGGCCGAAGGCGCGCACCGCGTCGCGCATCAGCGGCATCTGCCGCTTCAGGTCGTCGGGCGCGTCCGGGCGGTGGCCCTTGTAGTCGGGGAACATCTCCTTGCGGAACGAGCCCTCGGACTTGTCGAAGACGATGCCGAGATGGGTCGGCATCGTGCCGGCGGCCCCGTCCTGCAGGAACTGCGCGATCTTGGTGCAGAACAGCCGCACGGCGCCGGTGGGTAGCCCGTCGGAGGGGCGCGAGTTGTACTTCTGGTCCTGATTGATCGACTGGAAATAGGCCCGGAAGATGAAGGACGAGCCGTCGACCAGGATCACCTGATCGCCGGGTCCGACGGGCTTGGTCTCGGGGCTCGAGTCGGGCTTCGCGTCGGGCTTCGAGTCGGTCATGGGCTCAGGCGGCTCGGGGCGATCAGGAGTCGGGCGCGCGGTCCAGCTCGGCGCGGCAGGCCGCGACGAGAACGGGCAACTCGTGGTGGACGGTGAGCCAGACGATGTCCAGCGTCACCCGATGATAGCTGTGGCGATAGACGTTCCCCGCATCCGCGATCTGACGCCACGGCACGTCGGGATATCGGGCTCTCGTCTCGGCGCTCAATCGGCGGCTCGCCTCCGAGATGATCTCCAGGCAGCGCACGACCGCGAAGTGGGTGCGCTCGTCTGCCTCGAACGTCTCGAGCGTGAATCCCGCCACGAAGCGCGCGACGCGCTCCGCGTTGGCGATCATGTCGGCGCAGGCGGCCCGCTCGCGTTCAGAAGGCGGAAACGGCATCGCGCTCCGCGTGCGTGCGAACCCGATCCTTCAGGGCCGCCCGATCCGCCACGTCGACCCGGATCGGAAAGAGATCATCGATGAAGTGGCACAGACCGACATAGCCGAAGAGACCGCCCACGACCGACACATCGATCTCGATCATCACGTCGAGATCGCTGTCGGCCCGCGCCTCCCCCCGGGCAACCGAACCGAACAAGGCCGCGTGCAGCACGCCGCGGCGGCGCAGTTCCGCCTCGTTGGCGCGCAGGATGTCGAGGGCGGCGAGCTTGTCCATGGCGGCGGGACCGGAGGGAATCGGCGGCCGCCAGCATAGCAGAACCGCGGCAGCGGTGGATCAGGCCGCGAGCTCGCGCCCGAGCGCCTCCACCCGGCGCAGGTCGTCCACGAAGGCCGCGTAGGCCTCCGCCTTCGCCTCGTCCGGCAGCCGGAGCAGGTAGGAGGGGTGGACCGTGATGAAGCCCTGGAAGCGGTTGTCGTGCCGGTCGAAGCGGAACGGGCCGCGCGCCCGCGTGATCGGGATCGCCTTGCCGGTCAGCGCCAGGACGGCGGTCGCGCCGAGCGCCACCACGAGCATCGGGCCGACGAATTCGAGTTCCCGGTCGAGCCACCACCGATAGTGGCTGACCTCGCCGGCGGTCGGCTTCTGGTGGATGCGGCGCTTGCCGCGCTCCTCGAACTTGAAGTGCTTGACCGCGTTCGTCAGGTAGCTCGCGCCCCGGTCGATCCCGGCCTCCGCCATGGCGCGGGAGAGCAGCTGGCCGGCGGGCCCGACGAAGGGGCGGCCCTGCCGGTCCTCCTGGTCGCCGGGCTGCTCGCCCACGAAAGCCACCGTTGCGCCGACCGGGCCCTCGCCGAGCACGGCCTGGGTGGCGCCGGGGACCAGCGGCTCGGTCCGGCGGATGATCGCGTTCAGCTCCTCCAGGGTCTTCGGATCCTGGTCGGCCATGGCGGCGACGGCCCGGGCGGGTTCGCGGCGTGTGGGCATGGTCGGCTCCCTCTCGATCATGGCTACGGTGCGCCCGGCCGCCGCCCGGACCAGGGCGGGGATCGCGGCCGTCTCGGGCATGTTGTGCCAGTACTTCTTGGGCATCTCCGCCCGCATGGCCTTCAGGTTGGTGCGGGCCGGGTTGAACGTGCTCTCGTAGTAGGTCTGCCAGCCCGCCTCGAAGCCGTCGCCCTCGGGGAGCTGCGCCCGGTCCCCGGCCGGCCCGAAGGTCAGGGTCTCGGTGTCCCAGTGGGCGGATCCGTCGGGGGTCAGGATCGACCAGCGCATCCCGCGGAAGCGGTTCACGAAGAACGGCGCCGCCGCCTCGAGGATGTGGTGGTCCGGCTCGAACCACGCGACGTAGCGCTCGCCGTCCGGTCCCTCCGCCCGGCGGAAGCGCAGGAAGGCGTGCATCTTGTGGAGGTCGCGCCCGATCGCCTTCGCCATCCGGTGCAGGCGGTGGACCAGCGGGTCGCTGCCGACCTCCATCAGGTGGCGCTCGCCGCGGCAGACCCGCCAGACCAGCGCGTAGAGCAGGCCGTAGCGCTCCGGATCGCGGTGAGGGATCACCTGCGGGATCAGGCTGGCGACGGCCTTCGGCAGGACGAGCGGCGCTCCGGCGGCCGGCTCCCCGTCGCCGCCGAACAGGCCGGGCGAGTCCGTCACCGACCACGTCACGGCTCCGGGCGCGACGCCCTGCGCGACGAGGCTCCGGACGGCCTTGCGGAAACCGTCGAGATCGGCGCCGGGGCGCAGCGTGACGGCGCGCGGCGACCGTGGATCCGCCCCGTCACCGCGGGGCGAGGGACGCGGCGCGTGCCCCACCCCCATCAGAACAGGCTCAGCTGCGCCGCGGGCTCGACCAGCCGCGCCCGGAGGTCGAGCCGGTCCGTGAGCGCGACGGGGCGATGATCGGCGGCCACGAGGAACGGCCGCGCCCGCTTCAATCCGGAGGTCAGCCGGGCGACGTCGTCGAGGCGCAAGGTCGCGTGGCGGCGCGCCCGGATGATCTTGTCGACCGCCCGCGCCCCGAGCCCCGGCACCCGCAGCAGCCATTCCCGGTCGGCGCGGTTCACGTCCACGGGGAACTTGTCCCGGTGCTTGAGCGCCCAGGCGAGCTTCGGGTCGATGTCGAGGGCCAGCATCCCGCCCTCGGAGGCGTCGGCCACCTCGTCGGGGGTGAACTCGTAGTACCGGAGCAGCCAGTCGGCCTGGTACAGGCGGTGCTCGCGCTGCAGCGGCGGCGGCTTCGGCGGCAGGATCGCGGACCCGTCCGGGATTGGGCTGAAGGCGGAGTAGTAGACCCGCTTCAGGCCGACGCTGCCGTAGAGGAGCGCGCTCTTGCGGATCAGCGCCTCGTCGGTGGTGGCATCCGCCCCGACGATCACCTGCGTCGAGTGGCCGGCCGGCGAGAAGCGGCGCTTCTCCGCCTTGGCCTGCACGATGCGCTCGCCGATCTGCGCCATCGCCCCCTGGATCGCGGCGCCGTCCTTCTCGGGCGCGAGCCGCTCCAGGCTCGCCTCGGTCGGCAGCTCGACGTTGATCGAGAGGCGGTCGGCGTAGAGGCCGGCCTCCTCGATCAGCCAGGGGCTCGCCTCCGGGATCGACTTGAGGTGGATGTAGCCGGC
>Ga0208493_10043_pt1 | contig 91821 bp, 69 predicted proteins | sample AntDryMetagUQ493_FD_188088 | JGI IMG/M metagenome (GOLD analysis project Ga0208493, IMG submission 188088) | Polar desert microbial communities from Antarctic Dry Valleys - UQ493 (SPAdes) | ecosystem: Environmental > Terrestrial > Soil > Desert | place: Antarctic Dry Valleys | collected 2008-12-31 | reverse complement strand
TGGGCGCGGGCGCGGGCCTCCGCGGCGTCGAGGAGCCGGCCGCCGAGGCCGAGGCCGCCGCGATTCGGTGCCACCGCGATCGAGGCCAGCCGGGCGATCCGGCTGCCGCGCCGCCGCTCCAGCACCGCGGCGCCCACGAGCACCGGAATCGGATCCCGGTCCGGCGGGTCGATCAGGGCCGCCAGCACGTCCATGGTGGGCGAGCGGATCGCGTGGCGGATCGCCCGGCGCTCGGCCCGGTCCGTGGCGAAGGCGGCGTGCTCCAGGGCGACCAGGGCGTCGAGATCGGCGAGGGTGGCGGTGCGGATCGTCGGCTCGGGGAGCCCGTCGCCGACCGGGCTGCGCAAGGGAGCGCTCACAGGGGGGCGCTCACGCCCGCGCCGTCGCGGTGGATCTGATCGGCCCGGCCATCGCTCGCTCGCCTGAGTCCTCTGCCCCCTCCGGTCAGATGCCCGCTTCCGCCGCGCTTGGGAAGCCCGCGCGGCCCGCCGCGCGCCGGCGGGATGCGTCGTTTTTGCAACGGAGCGCGCGGGGTGTGGATTGCGGGCGGAAAAGCGGGCGTTTCGGGGCGGTTTCCCCTTGTCGCGCGGGACCCGTCTCCGTATATGCGCCGTGCCCAATTTCGCACGTGCCTGTGGCCGCGTGTCGGTTGGTGGGCATCCGGTCAACTGCCGGACAGCCGCCAGGGGTCTTAAAGGATCGATGGTCGCAAGGGTGGATCCCTACGGCCGGCATCCAGGTGGCAACACCGGACCCCGACAACAACCGGCAGCCGGAGGCGAAACCGGCGAACCCCGCTCTCCACGGGGGACGCAGCTTAAAGCAACGACGAACGGGCTTTTTTGGTCTCGTCGGCCCTCCAAAGGCCGGCACCGAAGAGGCTTGTTTCTCTTTGCCCGGCGTGCGGTGGGGGTCCTCCCTTCCAATCCACGGCAGCTTCCGGGTGCTCTGCGCCCGCACTGACGCACGCGTCTCCAAAGCGCGTGGGTCCGCGCGACGCATCGCCCCCTGACGCCGGCGGCCTGTCAGGCCGTCATCTTCGACAGCGCGCCCCGCGTAGGGCGCCCGCGAACCCGTGCCGGGAGACGACCATGACCGACCGCATCCGTGACTACCTGCGCGTGCGCCGCGACCTCGGTCAGGACGAGGGCCCCGTGATGGTCCTCGACCTCGACGTCGTGCGCGACAACTACACCGCCTTCGCGCGCTCCCTGCCGGACACCCGGGTGTTCTACGCCGTGAAGGCGAACCCGGCTCCCGAGGTGCTGCGCCTTCTCGCCGAGATGGGCTCGTGCTTCGACACGGCCTCCGTCGCCGAGATGGAGATGGTGCTGGCCGCCGGCGCCACCGCCGACCGGATCTCCTTCGGCAACACCATCAAGAAGGAGCGCTGCATCGGCCGCGCCCTGAAGCTCGGCATCCGCCTGTTCGCGGTCGACTGCCAGGCCGAGGTCGAGAAGATCGCCCGGGCCGCCGAGGCCGTGGACGTGCCGGCCGGCGAGATCCGGGTGTTCTGCCGCATCCTCTGCGACGGCGCGGGCGCCGATTGGCCGCTCTCCCGCAAGTTCGGCTGCGTGCCCGAGATGGCCGCGGACGTGCTGGAGCACGCCCACCGCCAGGGGCTGGAGGCCTACGGGATCTCGTTCCATGTCGGCTCGCAGCAGGGCAACACCGAGGCCTGGGACGGGGCCCTCGGCTCCGCGGCGGCGGTCTTCCGCGAGTGCGCGGAGCGCGGCATCGGCCTGTCGATGGTCAATCTCGGCGGCGGCTTCCCGACCAAGTACCTCAAGGCGGTGCCGGGCGTGGAGAGCTACGGCGAGGCGATCTTCCGGGGCCTGACCAAGCATTTCGGCAACCAGATCCCCGAGACGATCATCGAGCCGGGCCGCGGCATGGTCGGCAATGCCGGCCTGATCGAGGCGGAAGTTGTTCTCGTGTCGCGCAAGTCCGCGGATGCCGACGAGGTCCGATGGGTCTACCTCGACATCGGCAAGTTCGGCGGGCTGGCCGAGACCATGGACGAGGCGATCCGCTACCCGATCCGCACCGCGCGGGACGGGGACGCGACCGAGCCCTGCGTCATCGCCGGCCCGACCTGCGACTCGGTGGACGTGCTCTACGAGCGGCAGCTCTACCCGCTGCCGGTCTCGCTCTCGATCGGCGACAAGGTGCTGATCGAGGGCGCGGGCGCCTACACCACGACCTACGCGGCGGTGGCCTTCAACGGCTTCCCGCCCCTTCAGCAGATCGTGATCTGATCGCGCGCGCCGCCCGGGACACTCCGGGCGGCATCCTTCCGAGACTTCTCCCGGCGGGTGACAGGCGGCAGGAGGCGGACGCACGGATCCCGTGCGTCTGGAACCACCCTGCGGTCACGCTGCGTTAAGGGCCGCTGCCGTTTCTCCGGAAGCGGCGGCCAGCCCTGATCGCTCGCCGAGACGATCCATCGCTTCTCCCGCTTGCCGGCCCGGGGAGGGCATAGCCATGATCGAGATCCGCGCGGAGCACCTTCACGACGTCCCGGCGCGCGAGCGCCTGCTCGACGCGTGCTTTCCCGGCAATCGACGCGCCAAGACCTCGGAGCGCCTGCGCGAGGGCCGGCTGCCGGCCCGCGGCCTCGCCTTCGCGGCGACCCGGGCGGGGCGCCTCGTCGGCACCCTGCGGCTGTGGCACGTCGAGGCCGGGCTCGCCCGCCCGGCGCTGCTGCTCGGCCCGCTCGCCGTCGATCCGGCGATCCAGGGGCAGGGGCTCGGCTCGGTGATGATGCAGGCGGCGCTCGGCCGTGCCGAATCCCTCGGCCACGGCGCCGTGCTGCTGGTCGGCGACGCGCCCTACTACGCCCGCTTCGGCTTCGACCGGGCGCTCGCGGACGGCCTGACCCTGCCGGGACCGTTCGAGCGCGCGCGCTTCCTCGGTCTGGAGCTGCGCGCGGGGGCGCTGGCGGGCGCCGCGGGGATGGTCCGGGCGACCGGCGTGCTGTCGCCGGCGGGCGCGGTGGCCAACGAGGCGGGGGTGGCGCGACGACGCGCCGCCTGAGCGGGATCGACAGGCGCCGAAAGCCTGAGGCGACGACCGCGCCGTCCCTGCGAGCGCCGCGAAGCTATCCGGGGCAGCGCGGTCCCCGAGCGCCGCGAATGCCCGGGTCGCCTCGCTGCGCCCGCGACGACGGTGTGCAGGCCAGGCATGTTGGGGATGCGGCCGCATCTGCGCGCCTGGCCGGCCTCGTGCATTGCGCCGGGCGCCCGCGATCCCGCATAGACGGTCCGCCGGCCTCCCGGAGAAGGTTGCTCGACCGATGCAGATCGCCACGCCCTACCTGATGTTCCTGGGCGACGTGCCCGACACGCTGGCGGCGAAGACCGCCTACGGGATCAAGGACTGGCGCCCCGAGTGGTGCGTCGGCCAGATGCGCCTGCCCGGCTGCGCCGCCGATCTCGGCATCCCCGACATGACCCTGGCCGAGGCCCTGGCGAAGGGCTGCCGGACCCTGGTGATCGGCGTCGTCAACGCCGGCGGCGTGCTGCCGGACCACTGGGTGAAGGAGATCGTCGCGGCGATCGAGGCCGGGCTCGACGTGGCGAGCGGCCTGCACGTCAAGCTCGGCACGGTCCCGGCCATCGCCGAGGCCGCGGCACGGCGCGGCCGCCAGCTCCACGACGTCCGCCACACCGACGAGCGCTTCCCCACCGGCAAGGGCACCAAGCGGGCCGGGCGGCGCCTGCTCACCGTCGGCACCGACTGCTCCGTCGGCAAGAAGTACACCGTGCTGGCCCTGGAGCGCGGCATGCGCGCGCGCGGCCTGGACGCCGATTTCCGCGCCACCGGCCAGACCGGCGTGTTCATCTCCGGCCGGGGCGTCGCCATCGACGCCGTCGTGGCCGACTTCATCTCCGGCGCCGTCGAGACGATCGCGCCCGAAGCCGCCCCGAACCACTGGGACCTGATCGAGGGCCAGGGCTCGCTCTACCACCCGTCCTTCGCGGGCGTGAGCCTCGGCCTGCTCCACGGCGCGCAGGCTGACGCCTTCGTGGTCTGCCACGAGCCGACCCGCACCAACATGCGCGGCGTGAAGCACCCGCTGCCGACCATCCGGCAGGTGATCGACCTCACCGTGCAGCTCGGCAGCCTGACCAACCCGGCGATCCGGCCGGTCGGCATCGCGGTGAACACGCAGGCGCTCGCCGAGGGCGAGGCGCGGGCCCTCCTCGACAAGCTCGCGTCCGAGCACGGCCTGCCCGCCACCGACCCGGTGCGCTTCGGCGTCGACGGGCTGGTCGACCGGATCGTCGCCGACTTCCCGGAGGCCTGACATGGCGCGCCGCCTGACCCTCGCCGTCGAGCGCTTTCCCATCGCCGGCGCCTTCACGATCTCGCGCGGCAGCCGCACCGAGATCGCCGTCGTGGTGGCGACGATCGCGGACGGCGACGCGGTCGGGCGCGGCGAGTGCGTGCCCTATCCGCGCTACGGCGAGAGCGTCGAGAGCGTCAGCGCCCTGATCGAGGGCCAGGCAGAGGCGATCGCCGCCGGGATCGAGCGGGACGCGCTCATGGCCCGCATGAAGGCGGGCGCCGCGCGCAACGCCCTGGACTGCGCGCTGTTCGACCTCGAGGCGAAGCGCCAGGGCCGCCCCGCCTGGGAGATCGCGGGTCTCGCCGAGCCCCGGCCGGCGATCACCGCCTACACGCTGAGCCTCGGCACGCCGGAGAGCATGGCGGAGGCCGCCCGCAAGGCCGCCCACCGGCCGCTGCTCAAGGTCAAGCTCGGCGGGGACGGCGATCCGGAGCGCATCGCCGCGGTGCGGGCCGGCGCGCCGGAATCCCGGCTGATCGTCGACGCCAACGAGGCGTGGCGGCCCGCGAACGTCGAGGCCAACCTCGCGGCCTGCCTGAAGGCGGGCGTCGCGCTGATCGAGCAGCCGCTGCCGGCCGACGCCGATGCCCTGCTGGCCGAGATCCCCCACCCGGTGCCGGTCTGCGCCGACGAGAGCCTGCACGACCGTGCCGGACTCGACGCGCTGGCCGGGCGCTACGACGCGATCAACATCAAGCTCGACAAGACCGGCGGCCTGACCGAGGCGGTGCTCCTCGCCCGCGAGGCGCGGGCCCGGGGGCTCTCGATCATGGTCGGCTGCATGCTCGGCACCTCGCTGGGCATGGCGCCGGCGGCCCTGCTCGCCAACGACGCGGAGTTCGTCGACCTCGACGGGCCGCTGCTGCTGGCCCGCGACCGCGACCCGCCGCTGCGCTACGAGGGCAGCCTGATGCACCCGCCGACGTCGGAGCTCTGGGGCTAGGGCACGCGGGCGGAGCGGTCGCCGTCCGCGGTCCGAGACCGCCCAGCGCGAGATCCCGGAGGCTCCGCCCTGTGGAGATCCCAGGTGCGGACGATAGGGATCGCCCCGCCTGTCACCGGCGGGGCCTCACAAAGGGTTTGGGATTAGGTATACCAGAAGGCTTGCCTTCCTCTCGCCCGGCTGCCATCCATCGCGTGTGCGCTCGGGGCGTGGCGTGGACGCGCTGTTCCCAGCAGCCAGACAACACACAGCAAGTCTTCAATGCTGGGGAGGAAAGACGTGGCCAGAAACATCCTGATCCTGGGGGCCTCCTACGGCTCGCTCCTGGGGACCAAGCTCCTGATGGCCGGTCACAACGTGACCCTGGTGTGCCGGCGGAAGACCGCGGACCTGATCAACCGCGAGGGGACCGAGGTCCGCATCAAGCTGCGCGACGAGAAGGAGCACCGCGCGATCCACTCGCGCGATCTGCCCGGCAAGGTCGACGCGATGCCGCCGGAAGAGGTTGACGTGTCGCGCTACGACCTCGTCGGCCTCGCCATGCAGGAGCCGCAGTACAACAACCACACGATCCGCGTCCTGATGATCAAGATCGCGGCGGCGAGGCTGCCGTGCCTGTCGATCATGAACATGCCGCCGCTGCCCTACCTCAAGCGGATCCCGGCGCTCGCCGCCATGGACCTCGAGGATGCCTACACCAATGCCGGCGTGTGGGACCGGTTCGAGCCGGGGCTGGTGTCGCTCTGCTCCCCCGATCCGCAGGCCTTCCGGCCGCCGGAGGAGGAGGCGAACGTCCTCCACGTCGGCCTGCCGACGAATTTCAAGGCCGCGACCTTCGCGGACGAGGCCCACAACCGGCTGCTCCGGGAGCTGGAGGCGGATATCGACGCCGTGCGCCTCGACGGGCACGACGTGCCGGTGAAGCTCAAGGTGTTCGACTCGCTGTTCGTGCCGCTCGCCAAGTGGTCGATGCTGCTCACCGGCAATTACCGCTGCATCACCCCGGGCGAGCCGCAATCGATCCACGACGCCGTCCACGGCGACCTGGCGCGCTCGCGGGCGATCTACGACCACGTCGACGGCATCGCCCGGAAGCTCGGCGCCGACCCGGCCGACCAAGTGCCGTTCGAGAAGTACGCCAAGGCCGCCGAGAGCCTGCTGAAGCCGTCCTCGGCGGCGCGGGCGGTGGCGAACGGCGCGCCCTACATCGAGCGGGTCGACCTGCTGGTAAAGCTGATCTCGCACCAGCTCGGCGAGCCGAACGCCGAGATCGACCGCACCGTCGAGACCGTCGATCGCAAGCTCGACGAGCGCATCATCGAGGGCTGATCGGCCCCGTCACTGTCACGCGGTGCGGAGCGCCGCGCGGCGTTTGCTGTGCTCTCGTCTTCACGAGCGGAGCGAAGTGACCCCAGGGCGGCGCGCCGTCGGTCGGCGTGGCGCCTCCGGGTCGCTTCGCTCTCGCTCGCAGAGACGGTCGCCGCGCCTTCGCCTTACTCCGCCAGATCCAGGAAATGCCGCCCCTGGCGGTCGTCGATCTCGATGATCCAGAGGTCGGAATCGAACCGGATCTCCTTGGTCAGGCGCTCCTCCACGTCGAGCGGGCTGCCGCCGGTGACGATCGCGGTGAAACGGCGGTCACCGCTCTCCTCGGCCTCGAACAGGGCCTGCGGCGCCGGCCCGTAGAGATCGGCGCTGCCGTCGAGGCGGTCGACCTTCACGAAGATCGCGCCCGCCTCCGCGGACCCGCGCCGGCGCAGCACGGCCGGGATGCCCGCGACGTCCAGGCGCCGCAGATGGGCCGAGACCCAGAAATCGGAGCGCAGGCGCATGCGTCTGTAGCCCTGTGAACCTCGGCTCGCCGCGGGAGGCGGTCCGACGCGGCGGTCGTCCCTCGAACCCCGCGGGCTCGGAGCGGTGCGGCCTCCGCCATGCGCGAAAGCGCCGGCGCGGGCAAGCGCGGGCCAGCGCGGACGCGCCGCGTCGGCCATCTGGCATGAACGCTTCAGCGCGCAAAATATTCCGTCAGAAAAAACAGTATTCTTCGGGATTAAAAAAGGATTGATCCGTGTGCGTCAGCGCACATCTACAGTATTTTTTGCTGATTAACTGAGCAAAGGGCGCCCGAATTCGCAGCTCACGATGATTCAAGGAGCACTCCGATGCGGAGAATGACCTCGCGCGCGACGCTGATCGTCGCCTGCCTGTGCGGTGTTGTGCCGTCGGCCCACGCCCGTCCGGAGACGCTCATGGATTTACTGGGCAACCGCGACTCCACGTCCTGCCCGCGCTACCAGCGGACCCCGAGCGATGCCTGCAACATCGTCGTGCATCGGCCCGGCGGTAATCCCACGCAGGACATGACCGGATCGATCGGCCACGCGAAGTCCTGGCAGGCCAATGGCGGCCCGCGCTGCAAGACGATCTGCCGGTTCACCGGCACGCAGTACTGAGGGGCGGCGCACCGACTTGTCGCGACGATCGGCACCCGCGCCGCCCCTCCGGCGCGGGTGCCGCCGGGTCTCGCTAGCCGTGGCCCGCCCGCGCCACCAGTTCGCGCAGGGTCCGGCCGGTCGCCTCTCCGGTCACCGGCAGCTTGGCGCCGCGCTCGAACTTCTCGATCGCCGCGCGGGTGCCGGGGCCCATCGCGCCGTCGGGCTTCACCGCGTAGCCGAGCTTCGACAGCGCCTTCTGGGCGCGCAGCACCGGATCGCCGTCCTTCTCGGGCTTGGCCGCCTTCGCGTCCTTCGTGTCCTTCGGGGTCGGCTTGGCGGCCGGCCGGACCGGCGACCCCTTCGGGGTGACCGAGGCGGTGGTCTCCTCGGACCGGATCAGCTCGCCGATCGCGTCCCGGGCCGCCGGCTTGGCTTGGAGCGGTGCGGCGGCACGGTCGGCCTCGACGACGCGCACCGGCTCCCGGGCCGGTTCCCGGGCGGGTTCCCGGGTGGCCTCCTTGGCGGCCGGCGCCGCCTCGCGGGGGGCGGGCGCTTTCTGGGCGAGCTTCGGCAGGATCGGCGCCGGGTGGCGCCCGGTCTGGTAGCCGAGGGCGTTGACGCAGACGAAACCCGCCGCGCCGAGGGCGACGAGGCTGCCGAGAACGGTGCCCGGACTGGTGCGGCAGGTGGCGCCCGTCGCCTTCAGCGCGCCGACGAGCACGGCGCGCCAGTCGCCCTGGACCGCGGCGCGGCGCGGCGCGGACCGGCGGGCGCGGCCGGGTTCGCCCGGTACGGTGATCTCGCGGTAGCCTGACATCATGTCTCCTTCCGGGGATCTTCGGGTCAGCCGGTGCGGCGCAGGACCGGCTCGGCCGGGGCCGCGGCGGGGCCCGGCTCCGCGTCGAACAGGCCGAGCGGCAGGCGCACCACGCGGCGCGGCGCCGGGGCGCCCCGCACGGCCGTGCGGATCGGGGCCGGGCCGTGCGCGGTCGCGGGGGCCTGGCAGACGAGGGGCAGGGTGACGGTCACCACGGTCCCGGCCTGCGGGGCGCTCTCGATCAGCAGGGAGCCGCCGTGGAGGCCGACGAGGCCCTGGACCACCGACAGGCCGAGGCCGGTGCCCTCGTGCTGCCGCTTGTAGCCGCCGCTCCCGGCCTGGAAGAACGGGGTGCCGAGCTTGGGCAGGTCGTCCGCGCCGATGCCGACGCCGGTATCGGCCACGACGATGTCCAGGCTGCCCGCGCCGCGCCGCAGGGAGAGGTCGATGCGGCCGCCCGACGGGGTGAACTTCACGGCGTTCGAGATGAGGTTGATCAGGACCTGCCGGCAGGCGGCGGGATCGGCCGTGATCTCCACCGGTCCCGACGGGGCGGCGGTGAGGGCGACGCCGGCGGCGTCGGCCTTCAGCCGCATCAGGTCGCAGCAGCCCCGGAGCAGGTCCGCGACGTCGAAGGTCTCGGGCGCGCAGTCGAAGTTGCCGCTCTGGATCCGGCTCATGTCGAGCAGCGTGTTGACAACGCCGAGCAGGTGGTGGCCGGAGGCGCCGATGATGCCGGCATATTCCCGCGCCTGGACCGGCCCGAGGCTGACGGCGCCTTCGCCCGCCAGGACCTCGGAGAAGCCGATGATCGCGTTGAGCGGCGTGCGCAACTCGTGGGTGACGTTGGCCAGGAACCGGCCCTTGATCGCGTCGGCCCGCTCGGCCTCGGCGCGGGCGCGCTCCAGTTCCGCGGCGTGCCGGTGGTGCTCGGTCATGTCGCGGGTGACCGCCACGACCGCCATGGCGGCGTCGTGCGGGCCGTGCTCGATCCGGTGGGCGCGCATCTCGGCGTAGATCAGGCTCGCGCCGTCGGCGCGGCCGGTCTCGGGCTCGACGTGCAGGCGCAGGGGCAGCGTCGCGGGGCGCCCGGTCGCGGCGACGTCGCTCACCGCCTTGAGGAAGGCCGGACGGTCGGCGACGTGGACGCGCTCCAGCAGGCCGTGGCCGCGCAGCCGGGCCGGGTCGCTGCCGAGGAGCCGCACGGCCGAGACCGAGGCCTCCAGGACGCGGCCGTTGCGGTCGTGCCAGGTCACGAGGTCGTCGATCGCCGAGAGCAGCAGCCGGTCGCGGGCCTCGTTGTCGCGCAGCCGCTCGCGCCAGACGCCCTCGTTGCGCATGTGCTCCAGGGCCTGGGCGGCGACGTGGCCGATCGCCGTGATCGCGAAGGCCGGCAGGGCGATCGCGGCCGAGATGTCCATGACCGGCAGGGAGCCGGCCCAGGCCCCGAGGGCCACCACGGCCAGCACGCCGAGGACCGCCATCGCGGCGGCCGCGATCGTCGCGCGGAGCGAGCCGGAGACCAGCGCCTCCAGGGGGATCGCCACGAGCCAGACCGCGGCGGGCGAGGTGACGCCGCCGGTGACGCCCGCCAGGGCGACGACGAGGCCGGTCAGGCCCGCCGACGAGACCGCGTGGGCGACCCAGAGGGAGCCGGTGCGGGTGAGGAGGACGGCGGCGAGGACCGGCAGCAGCAGGCTCGCGATCGCCAGGACCTCGAAGCCCGACGGCACCCCCCGCCAGAGCAGGTAGGGCGGCAGCCCGGCCATCATCACGGCGCCGGTCGCCAGCCGCGACACCAGGAAGCGCTGGTGGCGCGCGCGGGCGGCCGGATTGTCGGCCACGGATTCGTGGACGAGACCCGCGAGCCGGTCGTCGATCAGAGACGTCAGGACAGTCTTGATGGTCAAGGTTGGCACGCGTCGCGCTGGCTGCGTTCCCGCATCCGTCGCGCCTCCGGTTCGACTTCGAACGACTACCGGACGGTCGCAGAGCCGGCTTAAACGAGTGTTGCGGGACTTGTCCGAATGGTCGGGATGCTTTCCGCGAGGTAACCAGCCGATCGCGAACAAGCTTCGTTCACCATCGTGCGGGAAAGCTCGGGTTGGTAGAGGCCCGGTTCACGAAATCCGTCGAATGCTTCGCGCGATCTCGAGCGGAGGAACCGTCTCATGACCGTCCTGCTGCGCGCCGCGCTGGTGATCGGCGTGCTCTCCTACTTCGCCATGCTTCGCACCGGCGCGGATCCGGCCGCGGAGGCCCGTAAGCTCGCCGGGGCGGTCCCGAGCGCCCAGGCGGTCGTGCCGGCCGCCCTGGAGGCGGTCCCGCCCGAGACCCGGGACCGGGCGGTGCGCGCCGTGCTGGCCCGCGGCCTGATGGCGGAGCTGAGCCGCCGCGCCGCGGAGGCGCCGCCCTCGAACGACACCCTGCAGGAGACCGACCGGCAGCCCGCTTGGCGGGGCGCCGAGCCGCAGAGCGATCCGAAGAGTGGTCCGAAGGGCGATCTCCGGACCGAGCCGCGCTGACGGCCGGCCGGTCAGGCCGGCTCCCCGCCGCTCGCCGTCCGGGCCCGCGCCGGCACGGGTGGCCGCTGCGCGGCGACGCGCTCGGCGCCCTGGCGCAGCTTGGCCTCCGGGCCGTGCGCCGGCTGGTGGGCCTCGCTCCGCCCGCGCTCGGCCAGCGGCCGGTCGAGGATCGCGGCGATCAGGTCCCGGGAGGCGGGGCGGCTCACGGTGCGGAACAGCCGGACGAGGTCGGCCACGCGCTCGGCCGAGCGAGCCACCCCCTGGTTGAGGGTCAGGAAGATGTAGACCGCTTCCTCCTCGTGCAGGCCGGCGGCCCGCAGGCCGAGGGTCAGCAGATCGTAGCGGGCGCTCGCGTCGGCGACCACCGTCAGGAAATCGCGGGGCAGGCCGAGTCCGTCGGCCAGCGCCGCCATGAAGGCCGGCACGTCGCGGGCCGCGGACAGGCCGGTCAGGGTCTCGCCGAGGCCGCGGGGAGGCGGCGGGCAGGGGCGCAGGGCGGCGGTCGCCTCCACGGCCCGGCCGATCACCGTGCGGCGCATCGGGTCGGCGTGCAGGTACAGGGGCACGAGGTCGGCGGCCGACACGTCGGGCCGGACCAGCAGCAGCCGGGCGAGGTCGGGGGCGCCGCGGCCGCGGTCCACGAGCCGCGACAGGGCCGCGCCCCGCAGGGTGTGGCCGAGATTGGCCGCCAGCGCGCGGTCGATCTCGGGGCGGCCCTCGCGGGACAGTTCGTCCACCGCCTCCCGGCTCAGCCCGGCCCGGGCGGCGATGCGGGCGGCGATGTCCGACCCCTCGGCCAGGGCCGCCTCGATCAGGCGGTGGCTCAGGGTCGGGGCCAGCTCCACCACCGCGTCGCGGGCGCCGCCGCCGCGCAGGGCGAGCGCCTCCAGCACCGCGGGTGGCGTCTCGGGGCAGGGGGCCAGCTTGCGGGCCACGACCCGGGCGGTCTCCTCGTCCACCGTCGGGATCAGGCCGCAGGCCAGGGACTCGAAGATCTCGATCTCGGTCCGGTCCCGGGCCGCGGCCCGGACGAACAGGTCCGTCTGAACCCGGAGGATCACCGGCTTGAGATCGAGATTCTCGATGCGCGACAGTTCGAGGAGCCCGGACAGGTCCGGCGGAGCATCGACGGATGGGGGCATGGAGGATCGGTTACGCAAGACTGCAGTAAGGTCACGCTAACCGCATCGACGTGAATCGACCTTTAAGCCGCCTCCGCCGCGACCGTGCCGTCCTGCGCCAGGATGGCACCGGCCCGGTTCCGCCCCGGCCCCGCCGTCAGCGCGTCAGCCAGAGCACGAGGCCGAGCCCCACGGCGGCCGCGACGATGAGGCCGGCGTAGAGCGGCAGGACCCAGGGCTGCCGCTGGTGCGGGTAGCCCTGGGCCACCCGCTCCGAGGGCGCCCGCTCGTTCTGTCTGGCGATCCGGACCTCCCGGGGCGTCGGCGGCGTCCCGCCGGCCTCCTCGCAGGTCCCGAGCGGGGCCGCGCCGATATCCATGTGCGGGGTCTTGTCGGCGGTGCGGCCGCTGTCGATGTCGCCCTTGAGCTGCGCGGCGGTCGGCGCCTCGGAATCCGGCGGCGGATCGACGGGCAGGTTCGCGGGGGGCGGCGGGGTCTCGGATCGCAGCGTCATCGGGGGGCTCCACTCTCCGAGATCAACGCCCAGTGAGCCGTGTCGGCTTCGGCCAGGATGTCGCGGATCTCACCCGTCCCCGGCGCCCCGCTTCAGCAGCGGCCGCGCGAGCATCGTCCCTTCTGCGGCGAAGCCGGCGGCGGCGCAGAAGGCGCGCAGGGCCTCCTGGTCCGGCCCCGCGGCCAGGAGCAGCCGGTCGCAGCCCGCCTGCCGCGCCGCCCGGCCGGCCGCCTTCAGCAGGACCCGTCCGATGCCGCGGCGGCGGGACTCGGCGGCGACCGCAAGGCCGGTGATCAGGCCGAAGGGCCGCGGCGCGTCGAGGGTCCGCACGGGGGCGACGGCGATGACGCCGCTCGGCGGTCCCCATTCCACGGCGACGAGGGCGCTGCCGCCGTCCCGCTGCAGGGCTTCGAGCCGGGCCGCGAGGTCGGCGGCACCGACCGAGACCCCCGCCTCGCCCAGCAGGGCCGCGAGGCCCGCGGCATCGGCCCCCGCGGCGGCGCGGATCTCCAGCCCGTAGCGATTGCCCAAATCCCGCTCCCGATCGGCCTGTCCGGCCGTTCAACGCATCGCGACGCCTCTCGGCGCCTCGCGGTGCCTCTCAGCATGGCGCGGCGTGTCTCCGCCCGGGTGTGTCGATCATCGGGCATTCCGTCGCCGATGCCGGAGGCCCGTCGGGCGCGTCCGCTCCGACAGCGCCGACCTCCCGGATCTCCCCTCCGGCCAGCCCGATCAAGCCGGCGCGATCGCCCTGGGCGGAACGCGGAGGGCCGTCCGCGCTTTGCCCTCCGGTCGTCGGGTCGGGGAGCGCGCAGCATGGCGGGGCGGGTGACGGATCGATTCCCCGAGGCGGAGGCCGATCAGGCGCGGCCGGAGCCCGCGCCGGTGCCCGAGCGGCCGGTGCCGCGGCCCGGGAGGACCGAGGCGGAGGCCGAGCCGGACGAGCGGCACAGGGCCGAGACGGAGATCGCCGCGGGCGACGTGGCCGACGACCTCGCCGACTTCGCGTAACGGACCGACGCGCGGGGCGCGCGCCGGCCGGTATCCACGAGCCCCGGGCGGGTGCCGGGCTCGGGCCTGCGTCGGGCGGTCTCAGGCCGTCTCTTTGGCCTTGCGGGAGCGGCTGGCGCGCTTCGGCTTCTCGGTCGCCTCCGCGACGGGCTCGGGAGCCGGCGCCGGAGCGGCGGACTTGCGGCGCTGCTGGCCGAGGCCGAGGCTGCGGGCGAGTTCCGAGCGCTGGGCCGAGTAGCTCGCGGCCGTCGACGGATAGTCGCGCGGCAGCCCGAAGCGCTCGCGATACTGCTCGATCGTCAGGCCGTTGCGCGACAGGTGCCGCTTCAGTGTCTTGTACGGCTTGCCGTCGATGAACGAGATCAGGGCGTCCGGTGTCACAGACTTGCGGATCTGGGCCGGCGTCGGCTTGTCGGCCGTCTCGGTGACGGCCGCCGCGGGGGCGGACAGCTTCGTCAGCGCGGCGTGAACGCCGGCGAGCAGACCGGGCAATTCGCTGATCGGCACGGAGTTGTTCGAGACGTACGCCGAGACGATGTCGGACGCCTGCTCGATAAAGGTCTGCTGCTGCTCAGTGGCGTTGTCGTCCATCGATGATTCCCTCTATCCGACCGTGGTGAGACGGTTCTAACGTCTGTGCAGCAAAATCAAGTCGTCGTCGAGCATTTCCCTACACAATGCCCCCGCCATGAACACGCATATTATTCAAACCGAGGGTCGAGCTGAAATCGACGGTGGAGCAAACCGACACCCCGGAGCCGAGGTTGGATGAGACCGGGCTACGCGGACGGGCATCGATTATGCCTTCTGCCGCGATCTCGCCGCCGGCTTCCTCTGCGAAGATCCGTCTCCGGTCAGATGAGAGGCGCAGAACTTCACGCGGGGGCCCGCCGGGACGGCCCGTGAGCCGGTCGGGGCGGGACGAACGTTTCGGCCCGACTGTCACGTGATCTGCGGCGGTCCGGTCATGGCCTCGGGGGCGGCCGGGCGATAAGGATCCGGGCGGGGCAGGAGCCGGGGCGATCGACGTGGACCAGCAATCGGAACCGGGCACCGTCTTCGGCGCCACCATCCCGTTCGTGGATTACTGCGGGATCGAGGCGCTCGACGTCCGCGCGGGCCGGACGCGGCTGCGCCTCCCCCTGCGACCGGAGCACGCCAACAACCTCGGCATCGCCCATGGCGGCGCGCTCTGCACCCTGCTCGACGTCGCCCTCGGGACGGCGGCGCGGCTGCGGGCGGGGCGCCCCGTGGTGACCCTCGACATGCAGACCCGCTTCCTCGCGCCCGGCCGCGGCGTCCTGACGGCCGAGGGACGGGTCACCCGGGCCGGGCGGTCGGTGATCTTCTGCGAGGCCGAGATCCGCGACGAGGCCGGGGAACTGGTGGCGACCGCGACGGGGCTGCTCAAGCCCGTCGGCGAGCGGTCGGCGCCCGCGTAGGGCGGCGCTCCGCGGCCGGGAGGCCGGCGCGGGAGCCCCGCGCGGTCACGCGGGGTCGCGACCGCATTGACGTGCGCCCGGCAGGGTGGAAAAGCCTGTGCCATGACGATGCCGGACGACGCGCGCGCAGCCCTGGCTGCGCCTCCCTCCGAGGCCGACGTGACGGCCATGAAGTCCGAGGCCGCGGCGTGGTTCGAGACGCTGCGCGACCGGATCGTCGCCGCCTTGGAGACCCTCGAGGCGGAGGCGGCGGGTCCGTTCCACCCCGACGCGCCCGAGGCCCCGGGGACGTTCGAGAAGACGCCGTGGAACCGGACCGACCATACCGGGCGGCCGGGCGGCGGCGGCGTCATGGCGATGCTGCGGGGCCGCGTCTTCGAGAAGGCCGGCGTGCACATCTCGACGGTGCACGGCGAGTTCGCGCCGGAATTCCGCGCCCAGATGCCCGGCGCCGCCGAGGATCCGCGCTTCTTCGCCACCGGCATCTCGCTGATCGCCCATCCGTGGAACCCGCACGTGCCGACGGTGCACATGAACACCCGGTTCGTCGCCACGACGCGGGCGTGGTTCGGGGGCGGGGCCGATCTGACGCCGGTGCTCGACCGGCGCCGCACGCAGGAGGATCCCGACAGCCGCCACTTCCACGCCTGCCTGGAGCGGGCCTGCGCGGCGCACGGCATCGATCACGCCCGCTACAAGGCGTGGTGCGACGAGTACTTCCACCTCAAGCACCGGAACGAGCCGCGCGGCATCGGCGGGATCTTCTACGATTACCTCTGGAGCGGGACGCCGCAGGCCGACCTCGCCTACACCCGCGACGTGGGCCGGGCCTTCCTGGAGGCCTACCCGAAGATCGTGCGCGACAATCTCGGCACGCCCTGGACCGAGGCGGACCGCCACGAGCAGCAGGTGCGGCGGGGCCGCTACGTGGAGTTCAACCTGCTCTACGACCGGGGCACGATCTTCGGCCTGAAGACGGGCGGCAACGTCGCCTCCATCCTCTCCTCGATGCCGCCGACTGTGCGCTGGCCGTGAGTGCGGGTCTGCCGGCCGCCTACGCGCCGCAGCAGGACGCGGCGCTGAAGGCGATCGCCGCGTGGCGGCGGGACGGGGGATCGCAGGTGTTCCGGCTGTTCGGCTATGCCGGCACCGGCAAGACGACGCTCGCCCGCCGCATCGCCGAGGACGTCGACGGCACGGTGGTCTACGGGGCCTTCACCGGCAAGGCGGCCTCGGTGATGCGCCAGAAGGGCTGCTACGACGCCGCCACGATCCACTCGCTGATCTACCGCACCAAGGAGGCGGAGGAGGGCGGGCCCACCTTCACGCTGAACCGGTCGGGCCCGGCCGCCAAGGCGGACCTGATCATCATCGACGAGTGCTCGATGGTCGATTCCGACCTCGGCAACGATCTCCTGTCCTTCGAGCGGCCGGTCCTCGTTCTGGGCGACCCGGCGCAGCTGCCGCCGGTGCGCGGCGGCGGCTTCTTCACCGAGGCGGAGCCCGACGTGATGCTCACCGAGGTCCACCGGCAGGCCAAGGACGACCCGATCGTCCGCATGGCGATGACGGTGCGCGAGGGCGGCCGGCTGGAGCTCGGCAGCTACGGGCAGAGCCGGATCGTGTCACGCCGCGCCCTGGATCCGGCCGAGGTGCTCGAGTGCGACCAGGTTCTGGTCGGTCTGAACAAGACCCGCCGCCTCTACAATGCCCGGCTCCGGGAACTCGCGGGCCACACGGACCCGATGCCGGCGATCGGCGAGAAGCTGGTCTGCCTGCGCAACGACCGGGTGAAGGGCTTGCTCAACGGCTCGACCTGGACCGTGCAGGCCCTGCGCGCGCCGCCGCGTCCGGACCTGATCCGCCTCGACGTGGTGCCGGAGGACGACCCGGCGCTCCGCCGGAAGCCCACCGACATCAAGGTGCTGCGCGCGATGATCTCCGGCACGGACGAGGAGATCCCGCTGTTCCTGCGACGCGAGACGGACGAGTTCACCTACGGCTACGCGCTGACGGTGCACAAGGCACAGGGGTCGCAGTGGGATCGGGTGACGCTGTTCGACGAATCCTACGCGTTCCGCGAGCACCGGGCGCGCTGGCTGTACACCGGCCTGACCCGCGCCGCGCAGGCGATCACCGTGGTGGTCTGAGCTGGCGCCGGCGCGCGACGTCTCGCTTGTGAAGCCGGACCGCGCGTGCTACGCACCGCCCGTCTCATCGAGGCACCTTGCGGAGAGGTGGCAGAGCGGTTGAATGCACCGCACTCGAAATGCGGCATGCCTGCAAGGGCATCGGGGGTTCGAATCCCCCCCTCTCCGCCACACCAGTTTGAAACGCGCACCATAGATTGGCACTTCTGGGCGCTTTTCGTACACCGATCTCAGCATAATTTGGTACGGCCGCACGAGCGCCGTTGATAGATCAGCGCTTTTTCAGCAGCTGACGAAGTGCGAGCACAAGCTCGCTGCAGCACTTCCTGTTACGCGATTCGTTCCTTCGTACCGCCGGTTTGGCTTGCCAGAAACGGAAGCTCTGGTTGCCCTGTGGGCCACACTTGCCCACCAACCACCGTGTAATCCGTCGTTCACGGCCGTCAGCCGAGCTTTCCGCTACCTGAATGCAAGCACCTGGGGTAGCGTCGCAGGCAGGGGTGGAATGGTCGGACTTATCGGCCGTCATGCAGGGGACATGACACTGTGGATGCGTTCGGTCTCGACCAGACCCTGATCCGGGACTACGACGCGTTCGCGCGGTCCTTCAACAAGATCGCTGCCGACGACATCCGGACCGAGGTCGATCGCCTCTACGACGACAAGGCGTTCTGGCCGGATCCGCTGATCACCATCAACCCGCATTTCGCGCGCGGGGAGACACTGCAGGATCTCGTCAAGGACGGTGTCCTTCACCCGCTCACGACGCAGATCTTCCGTGAACGCGGCCGGATCCTTGAGCCGCATCTCCATCAGGTCGAAGCGCTGACGAAGGCGAAAGCCAACAAGAGCTTCGTCGTCACGACCGGCACCGGATCGGGAAAGTCACTCTGCTACTTCCTGCCGATCATCGACGAGGCGATCCGGGAGCGCCAAAAGCCCGACTTCAAGCCGCGTACTCGCGCCATCGTCGTCTATCCCATGAACGCGCTGGCGAACTCGCAGTACGAGGGTCTGACCGAGTTCCTGAACCAGTGCGGCATCCCGGAGGCGCAACGCCCGCGCGTGCGCATTTACACGGGCCAGGAGAGCCGCGAGAAGCGCGAGGAGGTCCGGGACAATCCGCCCGATATCCTGCTCACGAACTTCATGATGCTCGAATTGCTGCTGACGCGGCAGAGCGAGCTCGACGCGCAGGTGATCGGGAACGCCCGTGGCCTGCGCTGGATCGTGCTCGACGAATTGCACACCTACCGCGGGCGTCAGGGTGCCGATGTCGCCGTCCTGGTGCGCCGCCTGCGCGATCAGCTGTGCCGCGGTACCGGTGAGCCCGTCTGCATCGGCACGTCGGCGACCATGGCGACGCCGGACCAGGGCGATCCGGTCAAGGCGGTGGCGAAGGTCGCCAGCGACCTGTTCGGCGTGGCGGTCACGGACGACTGTGTGATCGAGGAGACCCTCCAGCGCGCCACCGATGAGGATCTGACGGTCGCCAGCGTGCAGGGGCAGCTCGCCGCCTGCATCCAGAACCCGGTGCCGACGAAAGCCACCGACGCCGAGCTAAAGACCCATCCGCTCGCCGTCTGGATCGAACTTCGGATCGGGCTGGAATACACCAGCCGCCTGAAGCGGCGTCCGCCGATGACCCTGGTTCAGGCAGCGCGGGATCTCGCGGGCGAGACTGGGTGCGACGTGGCGCTGTGCGAGCTGCGTCTGCGCGAGATGCTCAGCCTGCTGGCCCGTCCCGGAGCCGAGCGCGGCGGCACAGGATCCCGCGCGTTCCTGGCGTTCAAACTGCACCGGTTCATCTCCGGTGCCGGCCTCGTCTACACGACCCTTCGTACGGCCGGACCCTCCGGCATCCGCCGCGTTACGCTGAAGGGTCAGACCCACCATCCGGAGGACAAGACCGCGCTGCTGTTCTCGACCCACTTCTGTCGGGATTGCGGGCACGAGTACCACCCCGTCATGCGCCTCGACGACGAGGACGGCGACCACTTCGTGGCGCGCTCGATCGACGATCCGATCAACGAGAAGGAGACGGATAGCGGCATCGCCGGCTATCTCGTGCCCGAGCCCAAGACGATCAACGAGTTCTTCCACGGCGCGTTGGACGACTATCCAGACGAGTGGGTCGAGCAGACGCCGCGGGGATCGCGCCTCAAATCCACGCGCCGGAAACAGCAGGTCACGGCGGCCTTCGTGCTCCCGAACGGGCGCGTCGATGCCGCCGGCCGCCAAGCCTGGTTCATCCCCGGCCGTTGGCGGTTCTGCCTGAACTGCAAGCTGGAGGCGCAGCCCGGAACCCGCGAGCAGAACAAGCTCGCCGGCCTGACCGCCGAGGGCCGTTCCTCGGCCACGACGCTCATCGTCAGTAGCCTCCTGCGCTTCATGCATCGGCCCGACGCGAACATCGCCGTCGACAAGCGCAAGGTGCTGGGCTTCTCCGACAACCGCCAGGACGCGGCGCTCCAAGCCGGCCACTTCAACGACTTCATCTTCACGACGCTGTTGCGCGCGGCCGTCCTGTCAGCCGTGCAGGCCGCAGGTCCCGACGGCCTCGCGGAGGCCGAGTACGGCACGGCGGTCCAGAAGGCGCTCGGTTTCGAGGACAACAACGACGATCGCCGTCGCCATTGGATGCGCTCGCCCGATGCCGTCGGCCCGTCCCGGGCGCGCGCCATCACCGATCTCACGCGCGTGCTCAGCCACCGCGTGTGGAGCGATCAGCGTCGCGGTTGGCGGTACACCAACCTCAACCTCGAGAACCTTCAACTCATCCGCGCGCACTACCCGGGCCTCGAGAGCTGCGCCGACGAGGACCTGTTCAAGGATGCCCCTCTGCTACGCGGCATCAAGCCGGATGCGCGCCGACGGGTCTTTCACGCCCTGTTCGAAGTCATGCGCGGGGAACTCGCCGTCGAGAGCGATTTCCTGAAGAAGGCGACGACCGAGAGCCTGGGGCGCTCCTCGCGCGACAACCTGCGCACGCCCTGGGCGATTTCGGAACAGGAGGCGGTCTCGAATGCCGGGCTGCTGATCGTCCCGGAGGGAGCCGGCGGCAAGGCTCAGCCGAGCGGTCGCGGGCCAGACAGCCGCCTGATCACGGCCGGGCCCAACAGCCGCGTCGGCAAAAAGCTACGGCACGGCCACCTCTGGGGCGGTCGACGCCTCACGGTCCACGAGTACAACGAACTTTTGGAGAGCGTCGTCCGGATCGCCAAGGCCCAGAACTGGGTCCGGGAGGTTTCAGAATACGGGATCACCGGACTGCGGCTGCTGCCCTCCGCCATTCGGCTCGTCGCCGACGCTCCCAAGGCGGACGTGAACACCTACTTCACGCGCCTCTACCGCGAGACCGCGAACATCCTCGCAAGCGACGACGACAGCTTGCTCGGCTTCGAAAGCCGTGAGCATACGGCGCAGGTCGACAAGGATCTGCGGCTCTGGCGCGAGGCGCGATTTCGCTGGGGCGATGCCGGCAAGCGCAACCTCGACGTGATGCGCGCGGATCAGACCAATCCGCTGGAGGCTGACACCTTCCTGCCGGTGCTGTTCTGCTCGCCGACGATGGAGCTCGGCGTCGACATCTCGGTGCTGAACGCCGTCTACCTGCGCAACGCACCGCCGACGCCGGCGAACTACGCGCAGCGCTCGGGCCGGGCTGGGCGCTCGGGTCAAGCCGCGCTCATCGTCACCTACTGCGCGGCCCAGAGCCCGCACGATCAGTACTACTTCGCCCGGCGCGAGCAGTTGGTCGCCGGTTCCGTGCGACCGCCCGGCATCGATCTCGCCAACCGCGACCTCATTGAGGCGCATCTCAACGCCATTTGGCTCGCGAAGGCCGGCGTGGACGGGCGGCTACGGCAGGAACTGCCCGACGCCATCCCGGACATCTTGGACCTCGATGCGCCCAAGCGCACGGTGCGGGCCGAGATCACCGACCGGCTGACCAATCCGGACCGCGTCGTCGGCGTCGAGGACGACTTCGAGCGGATCCTGGGCAACGTCCGCACGTCCATTCCGCCGGCGGTCCTCAACGACCCGGGCAGCGACTGGCTGAAGAACTCCAAGCCGTTCGTGGCGGATGTCGCCAGGACGGCGGCGCAGCGCTTCAACGACGCCTTCGGGCGTTGGCGCGATCTCTACAACGCCGCCTTCGCGCAGATGGAGGAGGCGAGCCGACAGATCATGAAGCATGGCCTGACGAAGCAGGCCCGCGACGCTGCCGAGCGCGCCTTGCGCATCGCCAACAGCCAGATCCGATTGCTGGAGCACGGCGGCAAATCGGACAATTCCGACTTCGCCTCACACCGCTATCTCGCGACCGAAGGGTATCTGCCCGGGTACAACTTCCCGCGGCTGCCGCTCTACGCGTACGTGCCCGAGCAGGGCTCCACCGGACCGCGAGCGGCCTACCTGCAGCGGGCCCGCTTCCTGGCGATCGCCGAGTTCGGACCGGGCTCGCTGATCTACCACGAGGGCCGCGCCTTCAAGGTCGTTCGGGCCAAGATCCCACCAGACGTGCGCGACCCGCAGGGGATGCTGGCCGAGGGTAACCTCGCGATCTGGCGGGTGTGCCGCTCTTGCGGTGCGGGTCACGAGGGTGAGGGACAGAATCTGTGCCACGCCTGCGGCACACAGCTCGGCGGCGCGAAGCGTATCCAGAAGGTTCTGCGCATCGAGAACGTTGAGACAGTCCCGTCCGAGCGCATTACCGCGAATGAGGAGGCGCGCCGGGGTCGCGGGTTCGAGATCCAGACCACTTTCACCTGGGCCAAGCGCAACGGGCAAAGCGACGTCCTGACCGCCATCGCGGAGGATGACGACGGCACAGTCCTAGATCTGACCTATGCCCCTCGCGCCCAGATCAGCCGGCTCAACCTCGGTCTGCGCAAGCGCAAGGACAAGGACCTCTACGGCTACCCAATCGATCCGCAGAATGGTCAATGGGTCGGGGCCGACCGCGAGCAAGACGATGATGATGCCGATCCGACCGAGCCCGATCGTCCCGGAGCCGTGCGCGTCGTACCCATCGTCCAGGACCACAAGAATGCGGCCCTGCTGAAGCTCTTCGGCCCGGAAGCCGAGGAGACCACGCTCGCCACGCTCCAGTACGCGATCGCCCGGGGTCTGAGCCTCGTGTTCCAGGTCGAGGAAGGCGAAATTGCCACCGAGGCCGTTCCAGATCGCCGGAAGCGCAAGGCGATCCTCGCATACGAGTCCAGCGAGGGCGGTGCCGGCGTGCTTCGCCGCCTCGTCAGCGAACCGGAGCGCTTGGCAGAGGTCGCCCATCGTGCCCTGGAGGTTATGCACTTTACGCCGGAGAGCATCGAGGACGCGCTGATCACCCGCGACGCCTCAAAGCTGCAGGATCTCGACGACGCCTTCTGCGTGCGCGGCTGCTATCGCTGCCTGCTGTCGTACTACAACCAGATGGACCACGCCCTCATCGACCGCACGGACGACGGCGCTCGCACGACCCTCGTCCGCCTCGCGGCCGGCGCGATCCGGTCGACCTCCGTAGTGTGCACGGCATCGCCGGCGGCGGCGAGCACGGAGACCTGGCCGCAGGCTCTCGGTCGTTGGGGGTTGCCACCGTTCGATGCCAAGCGGTTGAAGTTCGACGCCGACGGCATCCTGGACGTTTGGCGCAGCCACCACGTCGCGATCGCCTACGCGCCGCCGCCGCAAGACATCGTCGATGAACTCGAAGACGGCGGTTGGACGCTCGTGGTGCTCACAGGAGCCCCCGAGCAAGACCCGCCTTCTACCCTCTCGTCGCTGTTCAAGGTCGCGGCATGACCGTCCAGTTCTCCCCCGGCGACCTCGTGCGTGCGCGCGGCCGGGAATGGGTCACGCTGCCCCACGACGATCCGGCTGCGCTCCGCTTGCGCCCGCTCTCCGGCACTGAGGCCGACGCGCTGACGATCCTGCCGGCTCTGGAACGGATGCCGGTCGAGGCCGCGCACTTCGCGCCGCCGGAGGTCGACGTGCGCGGCACGCAGGAGAGCGCCCGCCTTTTGGCAGAGGCGCTCCGCCTGTCCCTGCGCCGTGGCGCTGGCCCGTTCCGCTCATCGGCGCGCGTCAGCTTCGAGCCGCGCGCGTATCAGCTTGTGCCGCTGCTGATGGCGATGCGCTTAGACGTTGTACGTCTGCTCATCGCCGACGACGTCGGCATCGGCAAGACCGTCGAGGCCGGCCTCATCCTCCGCGAACTCCTCGACCGCGGCGAGATCGAACGCTTCTGTGTCCTGTGCCCGCCGCATCTCGTCGATCAATGGGTTGGCGAGCTGCGCGCCAAGTTCGACATCGAGGCCGTTGCCGTCACCTCCGCGTCCGCGCCGCGCCTGGAGCGGAAGGTCGTCGGGACCCAGAGCCTGTTCGAGGTCCATCCCTTCACGGTCGTCAGCCTGGACTACATCAAGGCCGAGAAGCGCCGGGAGAGCTTCGCGGCCTCGTGTCCGCCCTGCGTCGTCATCGATGAAGCTCACGCCTGCGTCGGTACCCACGGCAGTCGGCAGCGTCGCTATCGCCTGTTGCAACGTCTCGCCAAGGATGCGGCGCGGCATATGCTGCTTCTCACCGCGACCCCACACAGCGGCGACGAGGAAGCCTTCGATCGGTTGCTGAAGCTGCTTGATGAGAGCTTCGCGATGTCCGGCCTCGAAATCAATGCCGGCCGAATTGCGCTAGCGCGCCACTTCGTGCAGCGCCGCCGGAAGGACATCCTCGAGCAGAAGTGGGAAGCCGATCAGATCTTCCCCCGGCACGAGAAGCTCGATCGCCCGTACTCCCTCGGCACGGAGCACGGCGCGTTCCACGACGCCGTCCTCGACTACTGCCTCGACCGCATCGAGGACGCGGGCGACGGTACGCACCGGCAGCGGCTTACGCTCTGGTCGACGTTGGCGCTGCTTCGCTGCGTTGGGTCATCGCCGGCGGCCGCCCTCAACGCGCTTCGCAACCGCCAAGACGGTGATCCCGAGCGCCTGTCGATGCAGGTCCTCGACGAGGAGGATGAGGATACTGAAGCCGTCGACGCCGAGCCGAGCGCCTACCTCGGAACCGATCCGGCGCTCGCCAAGCTGGTCCGGCAGTCGGAGGCTCTGGTCGGAAAGCCAGATCCCAAGCTCGCGATGATGATCAAGGAGCTCAAGCCCCTGATCGCCGCCGGCGCAAACCCGGTCGTGTTCTGCCGGTACATCGCCACGGCCGAGTATGTCGCCGCTGCGCTCCGCAAGGCCTTCCCGGGCCTCGCCGTGGAGAGCGTCACGGGTCTGCTCGTACCGGACGATCGCCGCGACCGGGTCGAAGGCATGGCCGAGGAGCCCCAACGCCTCTTGGTCGCGACGGACTGTCTGTCCGAAGGCATCAACCTGCAGATGCTGTTCGACGCCGTCGTTCACTACGACCTTTCGTGGAACCCGACACGGCATCAGCAGCGCGAAGGGCGTGTCGATCGCTTCGGTCAGCCAGCCCCCCTGGTGAAGTCGATGCTGCTGTTCGGATCGGACAGCCTCATCGACAGCGCGGTCCTCAGCGTGATCCTGAGGAAGGCCGAGCGGATCCGCAAAGATCTCGGCGTCATCATCGCCCTGCCCGAGGATCGTCAGGTGATCTCCGGGGCGCTTCTGAACGCGATGTTGGAACACCGCGGGCGACCTGGTGCGCAGAGACAGTTCGATCTGTTCGCCAAGGAAGCCGATGCCCTCTCGGCATCCTGGCGCGACGCAGAAGAGGGCGAAAAGCGCTCCCGCGCGCGCTACGCGCAGAACGCCCTCAAGCCTGCCGAAGTGATGCCTGAATGGGAAAGCTGGCGCGCGATCATCGGCGGACCCGATCGGGTCGAACGGTTCGTCGCCCATGCCATGAACCACTTCAACACAGCGCTGGAGCCCGCGCGCGGTGCGACGTTCCGCGCCGATCTCGCCAAGCTGCCACCGGCGATCACCGAGCGTCTGGACGCCAGTGGCGTCAGGGGCGAGGTGCGGATCGGATTTGAGGCCAAAGCGCCAGCTGGTGCCGTCACAGTCGGCCGGGCTCATCCGATCACCGCGACCCTGGCCGAGAGCTTGTTAGAGACAGCGCTCGATCCGAAGAGCGAGACCGGCTTTGAACTTGCCCGGACAGGGGTTTGGAGCACCACCGGGGTCAACGCGATGACCACGGTCGTGCTGATTCGCTTGCGCCACAAGCTTACCGTGCACGGGCGTTCCGAGCGCATGCTGCTCGCGGAGGAGGCCGTTACCCTGGCCTTTGTGGGAGCGAGCACGACGCCCATCGCCGACGGCGAGGGCGCGCAGCAGTTGATCGAGGCACCCGCCAGTGGCGATCTCGCCGAGACCGCACGCCACCGCCTGATCGAGCGGGCCCGCGAGCGCGTCTTAAGCGTGTACATGCCGGCGATCGACGCCTACGGCACGCAGCGCGGCGAAGCGCTCGAGGCCGACCACCGCCGCGTTCGTGCGGCAGCCCAGGGTACGCCTAGGGTCACAGTCGAGCCGATCCTGCCCGCCGACATCGTCGGCCTCTACGTCCTCACGCCGGGAGATCTGTGATGGCCCGCCAGCCGAGGACTGCTACGCGGGCTCGCCGCGCAAAGCGCACGCCCGCCATCGCATTCGATGCGATCACCCTAGAAGGTGGCCTGATCGCGCCGGCGATGCTGACGCAGATCGCCCGCATCGAAGCCGATGAGCAGACCGCGAACGACTATGGCATCGCGCGCGGCCTCATTCTGCGCGACGAGATCGCGCGCGCCTACCGGATCGCCCAAGCGCACTACGCCGATCTCACGGCCCATCCGGAGCCGTCGCTCGCCGCCACGCAGCGCTTCACCGAAGCCCTGCTGCGCGACGTCCTGGAATTTCGAGACCTCGTCCCGGTCGGGCGGCATGACCGCGATGGCGACATCTACCCCGTGACCTTCGAGGGTCTCGGTGGTCGCGTGCCGGTGGTCGTGGTCCCGCCGGCCGACGGCATTGATCGCGTGAGCGCGAGCATGACGGCAGCTGGACGGCGCGGGTCCGCGGCCAGCGTCGTCCAGGATTGGCTCAACGCCGACGACGCCGCCCTTTGGGGCCTCGCCTGCTGCGGCACGCGGCTGCGCCTGCTGCGAGACAACCCAAGCCTGACCCGACCCGCCTACATCGAGGCCGACCTTGACGCGATCTTCACAAACGAGGGCCGGGTCGACTTCGCCGTGCTCTGGCTGCTCCTGCACGCGACGCGCTTCGGCAAGCCCACTGACGCGGTCACGGATTGCACGCTGGAACGGTGGCGGCTCGCCGGACTGAAAGAGGGCGAAGTTGCACGCGATCGGCTCCGCGACGGCGTCGAGGAAGCCCTCCTCGCCCTCGGTACCGGCTTCCTGAGCCATCCCGCCAATGGAGCGTTGCGCAAGTTCGTCGGCAGCGGCGTCATCCCCGCTCAGGCCTACTTCGAGCAATGCCTGCACCTCGTCTACCGCCTGATCTTCCTGTTCGTAGCAGAGGATCGCGACCTCCTGCATCCGAGGCAGACGGCAGCGATCAAGCGCCAGCGCTACGCACAAGGCTACAGCGTCGGTGCTCTGCGCCAAGCGTCGATCCGGCGCAGTGGGTACGACGCCTACAGCGATCGTTGGGAGGCGCTGAAGATCGTTTTCGAGGCGCTCGCTGACGGGCAGGACGAACTCGGTCTCCCACCGCTCGCCGGTCTGTTCGTGTCGCAGCACATGGACGATCTCGAAGGGAACGCCTTGAGCAACCGCGACCTGCTCAAAGCAATCTACCGCCTCGCTTGGCTGAAGACCGACGACGGCGTCATGCCGGTCAACTGGCGCGACATGCAGACCGAGGAACTCGGCTCGGTCTACGAGAGCCTGCTGGAGCTGACCCCGCGCATCACGGCCGACGGACGGGAGATGCTTTTCGCCGAGGGCTTGGAGACACGTGGAAACGCGCGAAAGACCACGGGTAGCTACTACACGCCCGACAGCTTGGTTCAGGTTCTGCTGGACACCACAATCGACCCGGTCATGGATCAGGTTGTTGCCGGTGCCGCCGATCCGGTTCGCGCTCTGCTCGGACTGCGCGTGATCGATCCGGCTTGCGGGTCTGGGCACTTCCTGCTCGCCGCAGCGCGCCGCTTGGCCGCCCGGGTTGCTCGCGCGCGCAATGATGGCATCGCCTCAGCGGAGCAGTACCGGGACGCCGTGCGCGATGTCGTGCGCCAGTGCATCCATGGGGTCGACCGCAACCCGATGGCGGTCGACCTCACGAAGGTCGCGCTCTGGATTGAGTCCATCGAGCCCGGCAAGCCGTTGGGCTTTCTTGACGGCAACATCGTTTGCGGTGACGCCTTGCTCGGCACCTTTGGCTATGGCGAGAAACTCGACGCCGTACTCGATGCTGGCATTCCGGAGGAGGCCTATAAGCCCCTGACCGGCGATGACCGGGATGCCTGCCGCAGGTTCGTGCTCGCCGAACGCGACAATCGCGCCGGCGCGCTGAACCTGTTCGATCAGAAGGGCTGGAAGCCGCTCGAAGAGCACACGGCCGAGCTAATCAGCGCCTTCAAGGCGATGTCCGAGGACACGCCGGGGCAGATCAAGGAGCGCCAGGACCTCTGGATCAGGGCAATGAGCGATCCCGGCCTTGTCGCGAAGAAGCAAGCCGCAGATCTTTACCTTGGTGCCTTCCTGATGCGGAAGGGCGTAGACGATGATCCCTACGGAAAAACGCTGGTGCCGCGCACGGTCGACACTATTCATGCCCTCCACCAGGGCCGTGTCGATACTGACATGCTTCTTGCCTGCCAAGAATGCACTGCGAAGGCTCGGGTGCTTCATTGGGGACTTACTTTTGGTGACGTTTTCAATCGTGGCGGCTTTGACGCCGTAATTGGAAATCCGCCTTGGGAGCGCATCAAGCTTCAGGAGCGCGAATACTTCGCAAAGTATGACACAGACATCGCGGAAGCTCCGACAGCTGCTGCACGTGAAGCTTTGATCGAAAAACTGAAGGGTTCGGACGTAGATATTTCTAAACGCGCTATATATAATTCTTATATAGATGCAAAAAGAACGTCAGAGGCATCTTCAACGTTCATGCGCTTGGATGGTAGCAAGGGAGGCCGCTTTCCTCGCGCAGGAAGGGGTGATGTCAATACGTATGCTTTATTTTCAGAGCTATTTACGCAGCTTCTTTCTAAGCGTGGGCGAGCAGGTATCATAGTACCAACAGGCATAGCAACAGAAGCAACGACTGCACCGTTCTTTGCAGCTCTTGTGACTGAAAAGAAATTAGCAAGACTTTTGGATTTCGAGAACAAAGAAGGTATATTTCCGGCAGTTCATCGAAGCTACCGGTTTAGTGTCTTATCTATCGCACACAGAGTAGACCTACCTCGATACGCATTCTCTTTAACAAGCGTAACGCAGATCAACGATTCTGAGCGGCTGTTTATGCTGACAGCCGAGGATATCGAACGCATTAATCCAAACACTAAGACGGCACCGGTTTTTCGCACCAAGGCGGATGCGGATATAGTTGCCGGTATCTACAAAAGAAACGCCGTTTTGATAGACGAAACTGGTGCATCCAGCGATGCGGCGTGGCGGGTTAGGTCGCATACTCGCCTATGGCACATCGCTGAGGATTCCAATTGGTTTCGTACGGCTGAGCAGCTAGCTAAAACCGAATACGAACCTGCAGGAAATAAATGGATTGCAAAACAGGAAAACGGTTCAGGAAATACAATATATGTTCCCGTCTACGAAGCGAAAATGATGCACCAGTTCGATCATCGTTGGTTCTCGTATGGAAAGGAAATCGCATCAAGCGACCCAGTGAGTGCCAAGCAGAACGTCAAAGCGGAACCGATGCCGCGTTTCTGGGTGCCTCAGCTCGAGGTTGATGCTCGACTTAATGCGCAAAAGTGGAGACGCGGGTGGCTAATGGGTTGGCGCAATATCACTCGTTCCACCGACGAAAGGACGGCGATATTTAGCATTCTACCGAGAGTAGCCGTGGTTGACACCTGTCCTCTACTTTTTGTTGAAGACGATGCACGAATGTGCGCTGCTTTGTACGCGAACATGAATTCGCTGGTTTTTGATTTCGTAACGAGGACAAAGGTCGGAGGTACGCATCTCACATTTAGTCACCTAAAGCAGCTTCCAGTTCTTGGTCGCAATTCATATAATAATAGGGAAATTGATTTCATTGCGCAAAGGGTTCTTGAACTGACTTATACAAGCAGTTCAATGGAGCCGTTTGCGTCTGAGATCGGTTACTCTGGAAATCCGTTCTCTTGGGACGAACTTCGGCGCGCAGAACTGCGCGCCGAACTCGATGCATGGTATGCACGAGCGTATGGATTAAGCAGAGATGAACTTGTCTATGTTCTCGATCCCGCTGAGGCGAAAGGATCCGGGTATCCGTCTGAGACATTTCGTGTGCTAAAAAACAACGATATTTCGCGTTACAAGTCTTATCGGACTAGGGATTTAGCACTCCAGGCGTTTGACAAACTTGCCAGTGGAGCAGTTAATCTGGTCGCTGCTGAATGATGTTAATCAATTATCAACATCACACCTCGGCTGCTATATGGATTGATATCCGTCAGGCTGCTTACAGAAACGGATTTCATAAAGGTCTCGATCAGCCTGTCATCCAAGACGGCTGGTACCTGCTGCGCTCTGCTACGACGCCGTTCCAGGTCTACGCCGCTGCTTGCGGTGAAGGCGGACCATGGATCCTATCGTTCAGCGAACCGCGGATCGACACAGCGATCCTCCCGGGCACCCATTACATCGGTCCGATGCCTGGTCAGAGTGCCCGCGTAGTCAGCAGCCTTTCTGAACTCGGCGACGCGCTTTCTCGGATCTACCACCTGGTCACCGAGGAGCTACAGCCTTCAGCATATCAGGAGTTTCTCGAAGTCACCCAGTCAATGCCCGCAGCAACGGAGGCCGAGAAGATGGTCATCGTGCGCATCGCGCAGGGCATCTTCCGACGTCACCTAGACAGATACTGGAAGCAGGCTTGTGCGGTCACGGGGTTGCGGGACCGGGAGCTACTCCGGGCCTCGCATATCAAGCCTTGGGCGGCGTCCAGCGACTACGAGCGGGTCGACGTCCACAACGGTATCCTGCTCTCGGCGTTGTGGGATGCCGCCTTCGACCAGGGCCTCATCAGCTTCAGCGACGAGGGCAAGCTCCTCGTGAGTTCGAGGCTCTCAGAGAGAGCGATCGCCGTCCTGACCGATGGGCGGCCGGTCACGGTGCCTGTCAGGGCGGGGCATGCCCCATATCTGAAGGACCACAGGCTACGGCACGGTTTCAGCGCGCGGGATTCCTAGACCCACTTGCTTGAGTGCGGATGACGCGTACCCAACATGTACACGCCGCTGTGAACATCGATGAGGCTCCAGGCAGAGAGGCCGGCGCAGAGATCCGCCAGATGCTTGTTGTTCTCATATAGGGACCCGGGCTCAAATGCCTGGTCATCCAATTCGCTGCCGGACGGGGGTTCCTTGAGAAGCCCGGCTTTGTGCAGCATCTGCAAGCCTTTGAAGATCGGGCCACCAGGCGGCAGCATCGGCCTCGGTTCGGTCTGTATGGCAGCCAGCGACGGTTGAGCGAACAGCGCGGCCATGAACATCGCTGTCGCGTTCCAGCTGCCGATGTAGCGCGGCCGATCTGACCCGGTGAGGATCGGGGAGATCCAGCGCTGCTGCGCAGTGTCCAGGCGATCCAGGGTGCTCGGTAATGTCTTCGGAAGGATAACGCGGCCAAAGAGATTGTGAGCCCCACGTAGCGATTGTTCGATGGGCTCGGGACCACGCTCCATGTGGAACGACTTCGCGGCGGCGAGATCACCGCTGTTCCAGTTCGCGAGCACGCCGGCCACTGCACCTGTGAAGTCCACATCCAAGCGCGCCAAGTGTCCCCACGAGAGACCGATCGCGAAGCAGAGGTGCCAAGGGTTCGCATCCGGGTAGGCTGCAAGGTGAGCCTGCGCTTCCGCATGCGCGAGCATATTGAGACTCTTGCCGCTTGCCCGCAGCACCTCGAGGACCTTGCCACGCGGGGGACCACCACGAGCGCCCCCGCCTAGCTCACACAGACGCAGGAACTCGCGTTGCGTGTCGTTGATCGGCTTCGGGAACCCTTTCGTATCCATCACGTCTGCCCGGCACCTGAGGTTGTCCTTTCCAGGACTCCTACCGCTAAGCTAGGGCAAGCGGTAGGTCCGCAACTCGCGTGGTATAACAGGGCGTGCGCATCTCGAACTTCGTATTCCACTCGCGCTTCGTCGCGAGGCCAGCGCGCGCGGGCACCACGGACCCTCGGCCCCAGCGGGCGTTGCACGCATCGAGCGCGGCCATCAGCGGTCCCGACCGCTCCCGGTTGAGCCGGCCGATCAGCGCGCGGGGGCTGTCGGCCAGCGCGACGAGATCGGTGGTGATCACCCCGGCCTTGGAATAGCGCCACGGAATCTGACCTCGCTCGCGCCAGGTCTTGGCGACACCGTGGGTCGCGGCCTTGATGAGAGCAAGGCTGTCGTTCGTCGCCTCGGGCAGGGTCACTACTGTTGAGACGGACCGCATCGGATCCCCGCGGTCGTGCTCGCTGGTGTGATAGAACACCGTCACCTGATCGGTGCCGAGCCCGTCGCGGCGGAGTTTCTCGCCGAGCCGCGACGCGTGCGCGGCCACCGCCTCGTCGAGCGTCGCACGGTCCGTCACACGGCCCGAGAACGACCGGGTGACCGCGCAGCCCTTCCGGCGCGCCGGCACCAGTTCCAGCGGCAGGCAGGCGGTCCCACGCAGCTCGTGGATGATGCGCTCGCCGACGACCGTCAGCGCCTTGCGTGCGGGCCGGGGATCGAGGTCGCGGAGATCCGCGACGCTGTCGACGCCCATCGCCTCGAGCTTGGCGAGCGAGGCCCGCCCGACACCCCAGAGCTCGCCGACGTGGATGCGGCAGAGCCAGTGGTCGTACTGAACCGGATCGGTGAGATCGCAGACGCCGTTCAACGCCGGCACCGTCTTGGCGATGTGGTTGGCGAGCTTCGCCAGCGTCTTCGTCGTACCCAAGCCGACACAGGTCGGGATCCCGGTCCAGGCGCGCACGGTCGCCCGGAGATCCTGCGCCAGCGTCAAGCGATCGCGCTCACGCACGTCCGAGAGGTCCAAGAAGCTCTCATCGATGGAATAGATCTCCACGTCGCGCGCGAAGTCGCGGTAGACCGCGTTCGTCCGGGCCGACATGTCGCCGTAGAGCGTGTAGTTCGACGAGAACACGCGCACGCCCTGGGCGCGACACATCTCCCGGATCTTGAAGTACGGATCGCCCATCTTGATGCCGAGCGCCTTGGCCTCGGCGGTGCGGGCGATGGCGCAGCCGTCGTTGTTCGACAGCACGATCACCGGCACCCGCGCGAGCTTGGGGTCGAAGACGCGCTCGCACGAGCAGTAGAAGCTATTGCCGTCGATGAGCGCGATCGCGCGAGGCATTGAGGAATATCCTCGCATCATGCGCCGCTATCGAAAGTTGAAGTTTACAACGGACCGACTGTGGTTCGGGCTATCTATACTCTCGTTGGCTTTGGCTTCCGATTGAAGTGCATCGTATGCATCCGAAAAATTGCATCGAAACAGCTCATAGCACTGCTGCAATTTGCCTTCTTTGGTGTAGCTCCCAACGACGGAAAACTCGACAAGCTGGCTCTGGACATCAGCCTCAAGGCGACCAGATCTGTCGCTCAGAACTTTGACAAGCATTTCCCAGTCAGAGCATGAACCGTACCGCTGATCGTTCAACGATTTGGCGCGGTAATCGACGTTCTCGGTCGATCCAATCTTGATCAGCCGTCCTTTCTGAGAAGCGGCAATGTACACATAGGCTCGCTTCTGTGCTCGGATCATAAATCCGATGCGGGAATGATCGCACTGGATGCAATGCCCTGGACGGGTCCGAAGCGTGTGATTGCCCGCTTTGCACGGCGTAACGCCATAGGCGAAGAGCTTTTCCTCGCTTTTCATTTGCGCTTGGTAGGCTTCCTTGCGCAGCCCAGACGCATCGAAAAGACTTCCCATCGGAATTTTCTGCTGCCGCAAGAAAGTGAGTTGCTCGTCCGTGAGAATCGCCATCTATTTTGCCTTCATCACCGCTGATGAACTTGATCGCACGCGTTGATCGAGATCAAGAGCATCAGCTATCGGGACGTAGCAACAGCCCTATGGAACGTCCCCATCATCGCTTCAGGGCCGCCTTCGCCGTGTGCCAGCGGATCGTGAACCGGACGACGCCCCAGATGACCCCGTCGGCGAGGTCCTCGACCGCGAAGACCGGCAGGTCGCGGTTCTCGAAAGCGAGCCAGGCGCGGTTGCCCTCCCTGCGGTAGCGCTTGATCGACATCTCCCCGTCGATCGCCGCGACGACGACGCTGCCGTCGCTCGGCTCGAGGCTGCGATCGACGCAGGCGAGGTCGCCGTCAAAGATGCCGGCTCCGCGCATGCTGTCGCCCGAGATGCGCCAGAGGAAGGTCGCCGGCGGGTTCGGGGCGAGCCACCGCGGCAGTTCGAGTGCGCCTTCCAGGAAATCGTCGGCCGGCGACGGGAAGCCTGCACACAGGCTCTGGCCCATGATCGGAATCCGAGCAACCGGGCCGCCCGGGGGCAGCTCCTCGATCCGCGCAATGGCCACGCTGCACCCCGTTCGCCACAAGAACAAAGAAGGAACAGAAAGGCCGTCGGTTCCGACGCGGCAAGCGGAAAGCGATGCGACCGCGCCAGCCTTTGGAAACCTGTGGAAAGCGGGGACAAGCGCAATCGAAGGTTGCGACCGACCTCTTGTGTCTCGCGCCGTCTTCGACCGCGAATCTGCGAGTCGGTGACTCGGGATAGCGGAAATCGACAGCAAAATATGGTTAACGCGGCACACCCCGGCTGCGTGGTTTCTACCGATTTGTTCCGCTTTCGTTCTCGTTCCAGTTCTAGGACATCAGCCCGACGCGCTTGGCATTTGTTCCTAGGCGCACTCGGACCGTTCGGATTCGAGGAGCGGGCTCATGGATCGGTTTCAGGCCGAGCTGCACGCGATCGCCCTGCAGAGCTCGTCGCACTACCGCGTCCTGCGCAAGCTCGAGCGGCGCGGTCTCTATGAGTGGCCGCTGCCGGATCGCGTGAAGATCGCGATCCTCCTCGATTGCGAGACCACTGGCCTCAACCCGCACACCGACGAGATCATCGAACTCGGGATGCTGCGGGTCGCCTACAACCCGACCGGCACCATCCTCGGGCCGATCGCCGAGTTCCAGAGTTTCCGGGAGCCGTCGCGGCCGATCCCGTCCCAGATCACCCCTCTGACGGGGATCACCGACGCCATGGTCGCCGGCCATCGCATCGACGAGACCGCGCTCCGCGCGTTCGTCGCGGACGCCGACCTCATCATCGCCCACAACGCGAACTTCGATCGGCGGTTCTGCGAGCGCCTCTGCCCCGTCTTCATCGACAAGGCTTGGGCGTGTTCACAGACCCAAATCCCATGGTTGGCCGAGGGCGTCGAGGGCACGAAGCTCTTCTACATCGGCTTCCAGCAGGGCTTCTGGTTCGAAGGTCATCGCGCCAGCGACGACTGCTACGCACTCTTGGAGATCCTCGAGATGCCGCTGCCGCGATCCCACGCGATCGCCATGGGCAAGCTCCTGGAGAACGCCCGCCGGCCGACCGTCCGGGTCTGGGCGCTCGGCGCGCCGTTCGAGGTCAAGGACCTCCTGCGCGAGCGCGGATACCGCTGGAACGTCGGCGAGGACGGACGGCCGCGCGCCTGGCACCGGGAGGTCGAGCGCGATCAGGTCGAGGCCGAGCTCCGCTACCTCGACGATCTCGGCTTCCCGGACGCCCTGGAGCCAATGGTCACCGAGGTGGACGCGTATATCCGCTTCTCGGACCGGCTGTTCTGAGATCCGGCCATGCGAACGATTCAGCCTCATCTCGACCACTACTTGCGAGCCATCGCCCGCGACTCATTGCCGCGAATCGTGCGCAGATCAGGGCGAGATCAGCCGAATCCGACCCGAATCCGGGCGATGCCCGTCTTCTTAGATCATCTTGGTTCGATCTCGCGGCAGATCAGCAAAGTCGAGATGCGCCGAGATGCGGTCGAGATCGCGCGGAATGGCGATGACAGTCATTCCGTTGCTTGGAAATCCAAGCACAGCGCCCGGCGCGAGCAGTCGTTCGAGGGTTATTCGCAGAATCGACGCGTTGACTCTAACCGTTCTGCGAGCCGATCCTCGTGCGTGCAACCGAGGGGAGGCCCGCCGATGCCGTGAACCGAATGCCGAGCCCGAAAATGACGAAAGCGCCCAATCGCGAGACTGGACGCTCTCGAAGCTAAGCCGCGTCGACCCCCCGATTTCTTGGAGGAACTCAGGGTCGGCGTGACAGGAGCGCACCTGCGAACTGGCGACCAGCGCCAGGGCGTCGGGAGCCCTTTGCAGAGGTTAGATTCTCACAGGCGGACTCCGCCTGCAAGCCCCTCTGCCCACGGCCCACGCGCACCCGCTCTCCGCTGCCGGAGCCCGACGCCTGCCCCTCGCAGGCGAACGCCCCCGGCTGCCTCCGTCCGACCGCTCGCCTCGAGCGAAGCCCGACGCACCAGGAGATGACGATGCCCCGTACAATCGATCCGTCCGCCCCCGACTGGGAGCACCCCCGCGACAGCGTGGCCGACCGCCCGCTGACGAAGTTCCGCTCCCGCGCCTCGACCCAAGGGGTGCTCGTCACGAACGAGGATGCGCCGCGCCAGGTCTTCTTCGAGAGCCTCGGTGAGTTCGGCCTGCTCACCACCCTGCTCGCCCGCCAGGACGTCGTCGACATCCGGGAGCAGCAGGAGGCGGTCTACCGCGACCACGCCGGCGTGACGCGGCGGCACTACTTCGACTTCATCGTGCGGATGCGCGACGGCCTGCGCAAGGCTCTGGCCTACAAGCCGAGCGAGCGGGTCGAGGCGCGCGACTTCGAGGCGTTCCTGCACGACCTCGCCAGCCGGATCTCGCCCGAGGTCGCCGACGAGATCGTGCTCATCACCGAGGCCGACATCCCGCGCGCGACCATCCGCAACGCGGCGCTCCTCCATGACTGCCGCCGGGATCCGCCCGGCGAGGCCGACGCCGCGGTCCTGGCCGCGCTCTCGACCGTGGTCGGCCAGATCAGCATCGGCGATCTGCGCGACGCGACCGGCTACGGCGGCGAGGCGTTCCGCGCCATCGTTCGCCTCATCGGCTCTCGAAGGATCGCCACGAAGGGTTTTGCCGCGATCACGGCCGACACCCTCGTCTGGGCGGCGGGTGAGGAGGGCGCGCGATGACCGCCGGCACCCCGATCACACCGCGCTACCGGGTCGACCCGACCGATCGCCTCGTCTTCGGCGGCGGCCAGATCCTTACCTGCAAAGGACTGACGGCGGCCGGCTACCTGCTGCAGCCCTTCGGCTCGGATAGCACCGACCACGTCTCGTTCGAGCAGTTCGAGCGGGAACGGCAGCACCCCGACTTCCGCCAGGACACGATGTTCTACACCGAGCCGCGGGCGCGGGCCCGGGGGCGCACACTCATCGAGAGCGACGACGAGATCCCGGCCGAGGAGCTCCCGGAGGTGCGCTGGCGGGAAGCCTGCGTGCGCGCCTACTACGACGAAAAGACCAAGGATCAGCGCAACCCGCCGCCGGCCGGTGAGCAACGGATCAATCGGACCCTGCCCGGTCTTGCCGAGGCGATGCGGCGCGCCGGGTCGCATCTGATGCAGCTCGACTACGCCAAGAAGGCGAAGGCTCAAGGGGCGGTGCAGGAGCGTCCGAGCCTGAACAAGTCCGGCCAGCCTCGGAAGCTTCGCGTGGGCCGAACGGTCGTCCTCCGTTCACCGCCCGGCCCAAGGACGTTGCAGCGCTGGATCCTGGCGTACGAGGAAGCGGGCTGCCAAGCGTGGGGTCTGCGGCAGTGTCACTGCAACAGCGGCAACCACAGATCGCGCTTCGAGCCCAACGAATACGCGGTGATGATGGAGGCCGTGTACGCCTTCATGAGTCGAAAGCGCCCGTCTCGCCGGCAGTGCTACAGCGATTACAAGGACGCGCTCGATCAAGAGAATAGGAAGCGCGCCGAGACAGGTTTGCCGCCGCTGCGCCAAATCGGTGCCTCGACCTTCCAAGCCCAGATCGCCCGGTTCTCACGCTTCCAACAGGACAGCGCCCGTCACGGCATCGAATACGCCATCCGCCGGAACTGCGGTGTCCGGCGAAAATTCGAGGTCACCCGCATCGGCGAGCTCGTCCAGGTGGACGGCTGCAAGGTGTCGCTCATCAACATGGCCGTCGAGAGCGGCCTCTGGGCGACGCTGACCCCCGAACAGCAGAAGGCCGTGCCAAAGGAGCGATGGATCCTGCTCCGGGCGATCGATGTCGCCTCTCGCTGCATCCTCGCGGAGGTCCTCGCGCCGACCGAGACCACTGCGGCGGCCGCGGTCCTCTTGCGGATGATGATCAACGACAAGACTCCGCTCGCTGTCGCGATGGGGGCGAGGACGCCGTGGGACTATGCCTGCGTCCCCCACGCAATCGCGACCGATGCCGGGGCCGCGTTCCGGTCAGACCGGTTTCGGCAGATACTCGCGGACCTCGGGATTACGTTCGTCGCACCCCAGGTCGGACAGCCGAATAAGCGGGCGCATGTCGAACGCAGCTTCGGCACGACCCGGACGCAGTTCCTGACGCACTTCGCCGGTCAGACCTTTGCGAATATCGGCGACAAAGGGGACTACGACCCTGGCAAGAATGCCAACCTCTTCGTCGACGAGCTCGCCCGCGCCCTCGTCCTGTACGATGTCGACATCTACCACCACACGCCCCACGAGGGCTTGTACGGCGAGACCCCGCGAAACTGCTGGCAGCGCCTCATGGTCGAGAGCGGGTGCTCCCGGGTCACGCCCGGCGCGCACCAGCTGAGGGCGATCTTCGGGATCCCTCTCACCCGGACCGTCGGCAAGCGAGGGATCCGGTTCCTCGGTCTGCACTACCAATCCAGCGACCTCGCGGCGCTGCTCGCCGACAAGGGCGAGATCGAGATCCCCGTCCGCGTCGACCCGGACAATCTCGGCTGGATCTCCGTCCAGATCGGCAGGACCTGGAAATCCGTCGCCTGTGCGACCAGCGGCCTTGAGGGAGCTTCGATCCAGGAATGGCTCGCTGTCGTCCAGGACCAGCGACGACGCCACGCCATCGCCGCAGCCGCCAGCCGACCGATCGTCACCGAGGCGCTCCGGCAGATCCGCGCGATCGCGGCCAAGGCCGAGCGCCGCTTCAAGATCGCGCCGCATACCTACGACGCCGACGCGATCGGCCGCGCCGAGCACGAGATTCTGAAGGGGTTCGACATCCCCGAAGACACGAGCCGTCAGGTTCGTGCGCCCGGCGCTGATCCCCTCGCCGCCGGCATCCCGGTCACAGGCCAGACCCATCCAGACGCCGAGACGAAGCGGTCCACACAGCGGCCGCGGGGTGAGGCAACGCCGCCACCCGTCGCGCCACCACCGCCCGACGACGAAGACGACAACGACTGGACGATGGAGACGCCCGATGCCTGAGAATCATTTCGATCCGCTGGATCAGTTCCGCAGCGTCGCCTCCGCGCAGCAGCTACAGCGCGTCGGGGTCATGCAAGGTGTGCGGGGAGCCTACTTCCGGCACCCGCGGCACGACGAGGTCACCGATCACATCGACGACCTGCTCGCGCTCCTCCTCGAGCATCGCGATCCCCGCCTGCCGGCGGGCCAGCACGAAGGCCGGGGCATCGCGGTCATCGGCGAGCCGCGCGCCGGCAAGACCACGATGCTGCGCCGGATCTTCCAGGAGCATCCGGCCTTCCCGGGTTACGGCCAGGAGGGATCACGCTGCCCGCTTGTGTCGGTGATCCCGCAGGGGGCCTGCACTCTCAGCCGCTTCACCATCGACACCCTGCGCAAGCTCGGGATGCCGGTGTCGGACGTGCCCCGGCAGGAGCAACGGATCGCTCACATGGTGCGCGATCACATGCGGCTGATGGGCGTGAAGGTGCTGCACGTCGACGAAGCCCACCACATCACCCAGCCGGCGAACGCCATTCAGATCAAGAAGATCATCAACGTCTTCAAATGCCTGATGATCGATGACGAGTGGCCCATCGGCCTGGTCTTTTCCGGCATCCCCGAGATCATCGGCGCGATCCGGCAGGACCGCCAGCTCCAGGCGCGCTTCAAGTTCATCTTCATGGCCGGGCTGACCGTGGCAGGCGACGCCCGCAAGATCGGAGGCATCGTTCGGCAACTCGCCGGCCTCGCGAAGCTGGAGATCGCCGCCGAGCACGTCGATGCCCTCGCACCACGCCTGATCCACGCCGGCGGGTATCAACTCGGCCGGACGATCGAGTACGTGCAGGACGCCATCGAGGTCCGGCTCAAGCGGAATGGCCGCCTCGCCGCAGAGGGCCGGGCGTCCGATCAGCCGCTCTGCCCGGAGGATTTCGCTCAGGCCTACGCACGCAGCACCGGCGTCCAGGCCGACGACAATCCGTTCGTGGCGGACGACTGGGAAGCGACCGATCCCTTCCAGACGCTCGACAGCCTGGCCGATCGCGACGGGCCTCCGGCTCCGGCGAAGCGCGCCGCCAGACGGAAGGGTGGTTGAGCCATGAGCAAGCTTCGCCCGTTCGTCCCACTGATGCCGGGGGAGAGCGTGACGAGCTTCTGCGCTCGCCTCGCCGCCCTTCACGGCCTCTCCTCGGTGCGAACCTTCTGCCGCTATCTCGGACTGCGGTTCTCCAGGATCGTCGCCGGCGATCCGTCCGCCCTCGACCAGCTCGCGGATCTGACGGCGGTACCGGTCGACGAGTTCGCGCGGCGGAGCCTCCGGCGCGAGGGCGGGATCTACTCGTATCAGGGTGAGATCGCGCCCCAGCCGATGATGCGGCGCAGCCGCATGTACGTCTGCCCGCGGTGCCTCCTCGAGGACATCGCCGGGTCACGCTTCCCGCCGATCGCCGCCTGCTATGGGCGCGCGGCTTGGCAGTTCGGGCCGATCCGCGCATGCGACCGGCACGGGGTTCTCCTGCAGCAATTCGGCCGGCCTCTCCACCGCTCGATCGCCCACGACTTCGCGCGGACGATCTGGCCCTTGCTGCACACCCTGCAGAGGTGCGCTGACGAGGCCGTCGCCGTCCCGCCTTCAGCCGCCGAGGCGTACCTGAGGGCCCGGCTCGACGGATCCCCCAGGTCGTCGCCCCTGCTCGATCAGATGCCGTGGTACGCCGCGGCGCGGACGTGCGAGGCGGTCGGAGCCGTTGCCCTGTTCAGGGCGTCGGTCACGCTCGCCGGCCTCGACGAGACCGACCGGCGGCGCGCTGCCGACGCCGGCTTCGAGATCATCGATGCCGGCCGGCGCTCGGTCGAGAATCTCCTCGACGATCTGCGCGATGGCCTCAGGTCGACGGGGACCGGCCGGGAAGGCGCGCCGACCGTGTACGGTCTCCTGAACGAGCTTCTCACGCGCCCCACACCCGATCCCGCTTACGCGCCCCTGCGGGAGATCGTGTTCCGGCATGCCCTGCGCACGATCCCGTACGGACCTGGGGCAGTCGTCGTCGGGCTGCCGGTCAAGCGACGTCAGACGCACTCCCTCGTCACGGCCGCTGCCGCGGCTCAACAGCATCAGAGGCGGCTGCGGAAGCTCCTCGTCGCCGAGGGGATCATCGCGGCGGACGCGCCACGGAGGGATGCCGACGTCTTGTTCGACGCCAGGCTCGCGACCCCGATCCTGCGCCGCATCGCCAAGGGCATGAACCTTCATAGCGTAAGGGAGCATCTCAAGACCCGATACGCCCATACGCTGACGCTCGCGCGGAACGGCTTCATCAAGCCCATCGTCGCGAGCGTCGGCGAGACGGACATCCGGCCCAGGTACGCGGCCTTCGACCTCGACGATTTCATCGCCAGCCTGATCGAAGAGGCCGTCGTCCACCCCCAGCCCGAGCGGCCGATCATGGACATCCCACGAGCCGCCAAGCGAGCCTACTGTACGACCCCCGACATCCTGCGGATGATCCTGGCGCGGCAGCTCCGCTGGGTCGGGCTCGACCCGGACGTCTCCGGATTTCATGCCATCCTCGTCAACGCCGACGAGGTGCTCGATCGCGTCCGCGGGCCAGCCCACGACGGCTTCACCATGCAGAAGCTCCGAGTACGGCTCGGCGTCCACCAACGCGTCGTCGAGGCGCTCATCGCGCAGAGCCACCTGCCTCAGGTCGAGCGCATCAACCCGGTCAACCACTGCCCCAACCGCATCGTGTTGCCCGAGACGGTGGAGGCCTTCGAGCGCAGCTACGTGTCGCTGTCCGAACTCGCCCAGCACTGGAGGACGAACGCCTTCCGGTTGAAGAAGGATCTCGATCGGCGAGGAATCGAACCGGCGCTGCGGAATGACCAAGTCGGCGCGACGTTCTATTCAAGACGTCAGCTTCTGTAGCCCAACGAAAAGACGATCCCCTCGAAAGCCTTGGCGAAAGCTGGGGCTTTTTCTTTGCGCGAACCACATTATGGGTTGCGCAGGTGCCAGATTACGCCGTATTCGGACGCAAATTATGCTCTCGCAATCGAATGCGAAGGACCAAACCCCAAAAAGGAAACGTGTGAAAACAATGGGTTAGATGGAGAAATCGGACAAACTTTGGTGTTCGCTACACCAGTCCCTAGAGGGATCACCCTCGGGCGCGTGCCGAATTCGCGGACCGTCGCAGCAGCTCACCCGACTGGAGACGGAGTTGCTGGCCTGGCATCGTCTCGGCGACCGCGCTGGCCGCCTCGGTGAGCGAGCCCGAGCGCTGCCGCTCCGGTCGGCAGTTCGCGGCCTCGTGCGGCACCTGCCGCGGACCTGCGGCCGCGGCCGCCTGGCAGCAGGACGAGGAGGTTCTTCCCGGTCGCGAGGACGATGAGCGTCGATGGCGCATCGGTCAGACCGGGAGCCGGGATACTCCGCGTAAGGTCTCGGACGTCGTAGCCCGCGAAGCAGAGCGGGGCCCAGCTCGCGAAGACCGTGAGGGCCAGCGGTCAACACGAGCGACTGCATGGACAGGCCGGACACAGGACTGCACCCGACCCACGCGCCAGAAGCTCTGTTCGCCAGCGGCGATGCGGGAGCCATCCACACAGGGCTCCGCGAGGAGAGGAGCCGATCCTGAAGCGCTGGCGCCATCCTTGCCTTGGGTGACCCGTCCCCGAGCAGGAGCCGGATGTCATGGCTATCACAGATCATGCCCTCGCTTGGACGCAGCTGTTTGGCGAGCTTGACCGGAGCGGCTTGGCGCTACACCTGCAGATCCGCCGGGCGATCGTGACGGCCATCGAACGGGGGCTGTTCACCGCGGAGGCCCGGCTGCCTTCGACGCGCCAGCTGGCGTCCCTGCTCGGTGTCGCCCGCAACACAGTGGTGAACGCGTATCAGCAGCTCATCGACGAGGGTTTCCTGGTCGCTCACGAGCGCAGCGGGATCTTCCTGGCGCCGGATCTGACCGTCTCCGAAACACGCGGCCCGTCCCACGGACGGACGATCGCGTGGTCGCGGCGCTTCGCGGTCCGGCCCGCGCAGCTGCGGCAGATCACCAAGCCCCGGGACTGGCTCGACTATCCCTATCCCTTCCTGTTCGGCCAGTTCGATCCGTCCCTGTTCCCGGCCAACGACTGGCGCGAGAGTGTGCGGGCAGCCTCCGGGGTGTCCGAGATCAACGCCTGGGCGGGCGACCTGATCGACGAGGACGATGCCGATCTCGTGGAGCAGCTTCGCCTGCAGGTGCTGCCGCGGCGGGGCATCTTCGCGAGCGCCGACGAGGTGATGGTCACCATCGGCTCGCAGCAGGCGCTCTCGCTGCTGATCCAGCTGCTGGTCGGCCGCGACACGCCGGTGGGCGTCGAGGACCCGAGCTATCCCGATACCCGCAACATGCTGACCCTCGCCACCGACGACCTCGCGGCGCTCGCCATCGACCGGCACGGGGTCGTGCCCGATGCCGCCTTCGCCAGCCGGAACGTGGCGTTCGTCACCGTGGGGCATCAGTGCCCGACCACCGCGGTGATGCCGCTGGAGCGGCGCCGTGCCCTCCTCGAGGCCGCGCGGCGCCACGACGTCGTCCTGGTCGAGGACGATTACGAGGCCGACCTCGCCCTGGCGGACGAGATCCCGTCCCTCAAGAGCCTCGATGCGGACGGCCGCGTGATCTATGTCGGCAGCTTCTCGAAGGTGCTCGCCCCGGGCCTGCGGGTCGGCTACGTGGTGGCGCCCCGGGCCGTGATCGCGGAGCTGCGCGTGCTGCGGCGGCTGATGCTGCGCCACCCGCCGTCGAACAATCAGCGCGCCACCGCGATGTTCGTGGCGCTCGGGCATTACCGCACGCATCTGCGCCGGACCGCCGGCGTGCTGGAGGAGCGCGCCGTCCGGATCGCCGGTCTGCTGCCCCGCCTCCTGCCCGCGTTCCGCTGGCGGCGCGACCCGGGGGCCACGAGCTTCTGGGTGGAGGGGCCTGCCGACCTCGATGCCCGGGATCTCAGCGTGCGCGCCCGCGCCCGCGGCGTCCTGATCGAGCCGGGCGATATCTTCTACGCCGATCCGGAGGCCGGCCGGGCCTGCTTCCGCCTGGGCTTCGCCTCGATCCGCACCGACCGGATCGAGGCGGGCCTCACCCGCCTCGCGGAGCTGGTCACGCCGGCCGGAATCCCCGCGTCACAGGGGATGGCCGAGCAGGTCTGAGACCGCCTGCACCGCGCTCGTGACGGCGACGGTGCAGAGCAGCAGGATCGACAGGGCTCGATGACCCCGTCCGGCACCGAGCCTGAGAACCGCTTCGCCGAGCCGGCTGCCGGCGACGATGAGCGGGATGCCGACCATCACCGGGAGCACCAGGGAGGCCCCGAAGAGCCCGGCGGTCGCGAGGCTGACGGCGCTGGCGATCGACGTCGCCAGGAAGAACACCAGCAGCGAGGCGCGCCCCTGCTGCGGCGAGAGCGGCGTCGCGAGATAGTAGGCGACCACGGGCGGACCCGGCATCGCCGCGAGCCCGTTGCACAGGCCGGCGGCCAGCCCGACCGCCAGGGTCGCGCCGCCGCGCGGGAGCCCGGCGAAGCGAAAGCCGCGCAGGAGAGCGACGGTCCCGCAGCCGCAGACCAGCGCGATGCCGAGCCGGGCGACGTCCGGGCTCGCCGCAGCCAGCGCGGCGACGCCGAGCGGCGATCCGACCACCGTGCCGGCGACGAGCCAGCCGAGCGACGGCCAATGGCAGGTTCGGCGCGCCCGCGGCAGGTCGGACAGGCTCGCGCAGAACTGGAGGGCGACGGCGAGCGGGACGCACTGGCTCGGCGGGAGCGTGAAGCCGAGCAGCGGCACGGCAGCCAGGGCGAACCCGAAGCCCGTGAAGCCGCGGATGAGCGCCGCGGCGAAGATTGCGGCGGCGATCGCGATCAGGGTTGCCGGTTCAGCCATCGGTAGAGCGGGCGCCACCGCCCTAGCGCATGTCGACCACGATGGTCTTCTTGCGGGTGAAGTGCTCCAGCATCGACTCCAGGGAGGCCTCCTTGCCGAGGCCGGACTTCTTGAATCCGCCGTAGCTGAGGTTCGGCTGGATCGTCAGGTTCTGGTTGACTTGCACATAGCCGGCATCCAGCGCGTGCGACACCCGCAGCGCCCGGCGCAGGTCCCGGGTCCACACCGTCGCGGCGAGGCCGAATTCCCCCGCATTCGCGGCCTCCAGGACGTCGTCCTCGTCGGAGAACGGGACGATGCAGGCGACCGGTCCGAAGATCTCGTCGCGCATGAGCGGGCTGTCCTCGGTCAGACCGGTGAACAGGACCGGCTCGACGAACAGGCCCGCGGCGAGATCCGGCGCGGCCGGCAGGTGCCCGCAGCGCACGGCCCGCGCGCCCGGCGTCGCCTCGCCCCGGGCGATGTAGTCCATGATCTTGGCGCGCTGCCGGGCGTTGATCACGGTGCCGATGTCGGTGGCCTCGTCCAGGGGATCGCCCATCCGGAGATTCGAGACGGCGGCGGCCAGCCGCTCGACGAACCGGTCGTGCAGCTCAGCGTCGACATAGATCCGGCTCGAGGCGGTGCAGCTCTGGCCCTGTCGGGTGAAGCGCATCCCGGCCACCGCGCCCGCGACGGCCCGGTCGAGCTCCGCATCCGCGAAGACCAGCATCGGGCTCTTGCCGCCGAGTTCCAGGCTCACCGGGATCAGCTTGTCGGCGGCCTCGCGGTAGATCGCCTCGCCCACCGCCTGCGAGCCCGTGAAGGTGACCTTGGCGACGTCGGGGTGCCGGACCAGCGGCGCCCCGCAGGCGGGACCGGTGCCGCAGATCACGTTGAGGACTCCGGGCGGCAGGAGATCGGCCAGGAGGCGCGCCGCCTCGATCGTCGCGAAGGGAGCCTCCTCGGAGGCCTTCACCACCACGGTATTCCCGGCGACCAGGGCCGGACCGATCTTGAGCGCCATCAGCACGAGGGGCACGTTCCAAGGCAGGATCGCCGCCACCACGCCCAGGGGCTCGCGCGTGGTCAGCGCGAGCATGTCAGGGCTGAAGGGCAGCGTCTCGCCCTTCAGCTCCGTGGCGAGACCGCCGAACATCGCGAGGATATCGGCCGCGGTGGCGATCTCGGGGCGACACTCGGTGCGGATCGCCTTGCCGGTCTCGGCGGCGAGCAGGGGGGCGAGATCCGGAGACGCCGCCGCGATCCGGCGCCCGCCCTCGGCCACCAACCGCCCGCGCTCGCGGGCCGGAACCCGCGCCCAGGCCTGTCCAGCAGCACGGGCGGCCGCGACCGCCGTCTGGACGTCCGCCGGGCCGGCCGCGGGCGCCTGGGCCAGGGCGCGCCCGGTGGCCGGATCGAGGACGGTGAGGCAGGCTCCGTCCACCGGGCCGACCAGCGCGTTCCCGACGAGGTGGCGCCCGGCGAGGGCGGCCAGGAGGTCACGCACGCCCTGGGGGAGGCGCGCGCGGCCACCCGCCAGGCTCTCGGATTCATTCGACATGGGCGGCTCGCTCGCGGTCGGACTGGGGCGTCCGGGCGTCGATACGAGCGCCCCGGGCGTCGCGACAGGTCCAGGCGGTGGCGAGTGAGCGGGCCAGGCGCAGCCCGGTGTCCTCGGGCTCCGGCCGACCGGACCCGCTCCGCCGCTCCTGTCGGGCGCCTCGGCTGACCCGCCAACTGGATGCGTCGTTGGCCTCCGTCTGGACCTCGTCGGGCGGACGGCGGCGGCGCTAGGTCGTGGCGGACGATGGCCGCCTGCGGGCGCGCAAGGGGAGCGCAGTGCGATGACTGAAGCGACGACCGAGGCGGAGCGCCACGCCCTCCTGGAGCGCCTGTTCGCGGCCTTCAACCGCCACGACGCCGACGGCGTCATGGCCTGCTTCACGCCGGGGGTCGTGTTCGACACGGCAGCCGGACCGGAGGCGCACGGCCGCCGGCTGACCGGCCAGGACGCGGTTCGGGCGGCCTTCGTGGCGGTGTGGACCGACATGCCGGACGTGGCCTGGACGGTGTCGCGCCACACGCTGGCCGGGGAGCGGGCCACGTCGGAATGGCTGTTCACCGGCACCCGGGCCGACGGTGGCCGGGTGGCCGTGGAGGGCGTCGACCTGTTCGTGTTCGAGGGCCGGCTGATCGCCCGCAAGAGCGCCTTCCGCAAGGACCGCCCGGTCCAGGCGGTCTGAGGGAGGCGGATCGTGAGCCTGACCCCCGATCCCGTTCCGAGCCCGACCGGCGCGCCCTACGATCCGACCTACGACCCGCTGACCAGCGTCACCCCGGGGACGGACCGCGCCTACGCGCCGACCTACTGGGTGGCCACCGCCGGCCCGCCGCCGGCGGATGACGGCCCGATCACGGGGGACGTCGACGCGGACGTGGTGATCGTCGGCTCGGGCTTCACCGGCTTGTCCTGCGCCCTCAGCCTCGCCCGGGACCACGGCATCAAGGCCACCGTGCTGGAGGCCAACCGGGTCGCCTGGGGCTGCAGCACCCGCAATGGCGGCCAGGGCCAGAACGCCTCGGGCCGGCTCAGCCGCTCGCAGTGGATCGCCCGCTACGGCCGCGAGACCGCGCTCCGGCTCCACGCCGAGATCCTGGAGGGCTTCGCGTATTTCACCGGCCTCGTGCGCGAATTCGACCCCGATCCCCAGCCCGGCGGCCACATCTACGTCGCCCATCGGCCCCGCACCTTCGCCAAGCTCTCGGCCGAGTCCGAGGTGGCCAACACGGTCTTCGGCTACCGCACCCGGATGCTCGGCGCGGACGAGCTGCGCCGCGACTGGATGGACGAGGCCGGGGCCGTCGGCGCGCTCCACGAGCCGCTGGGGATCGGCATCCATCCGGCCAAGTTCGCCTTCGGTTACCTCCGGGCCGCGCGGGCGGCCGGGGCCAAGGTCCATCCGGCCAGTCCGGTGCTCGGGATCGACCGCGACGGCGGCGGTTTCCGGGTGCGGACGCCCCACGGGACCGTGCGGGCCCGCGCGGTGGCGATCGCCACCGGCGGCTATACCAGCCAGGGGCTGCACCCGCGCCTGCGCAGCCGGATCATGCCGATCCTGTCGAATTCCCTGGTCACGCGGCCCCTGACCGCCGACGAGATCGCGGCGACGCTGCGCACCACCACCTTCGTCACCGACACGCGCACCCTGCGGTTCTACTATCGCCGGCTCCCCGACGGCCGGGTGCAGATCGGCAGCCGCAGCGCGATCACGGGGGCGGACGCGACCCATCCGCGCCATCTGCGCCTGCTGGTCGATGGCCTGCACCAGAAGTTCCCGGCCCTCGCGGGGATCGAGATCGACTATTCGTGGTGGGGCTGGGTCGATGTCAGCCACGACATGATGCCCCGCATCGTCCAGCCCGAACCGGGCGAGCCCCTGTTCTACGCCCTGGGCTACGGCGGCAACGGCGTCTCGTTCTCGGCCCAGGCCGGCCGCCGGCTCGCCGGGCTGGTGGCCGGGCGCAGGCCCGCGGGCCTGCCGATCTTCGAGGGCGCGCTGCCGGGCCACCCGTTCGCCCCGTTCCGGCGGATCGGGCAGCGGATGCTGTATCGCTGGTACCACCACCGCGACGAGGCGGCCTGAGCCGGCTACAGAACGGATTGAACGGGCCGCCCCGCGCATTCGGGGCGGCCTTTCTCGTACGGGGAACCCGGCGGGATCAGGCGGCCTGGGCCCGGTCGAAGTCCGGCGCCTCGATCTCGCCGACCCGGTGACAGGCGACGTAGTGGCCCGGGCCGGTCGCCAGCAGGGCGGGATCCTCGGCGCGGCAGCGCTCGACCGCGAACGGGCAGCGCGCAGCGAACCGGCAGCCGGCGGGCGGATCGATCGGGCTCGGCGGCTCGCCGCGCACGAGGTAGCGCGCCTTCAGGGCATCCCGCGCCGGACCGGCCGGCACCGCCGCCGAGATCAGCGACCAGCTGTAGGGATGGCGCGGGGCGGAGAAGAACGTCCGGGTCGGCGCCTGCTCGACGATGCGGCCGAGATACATCACCGCGACCTCGTCGCAGAGATGCTGCACGACGCCGAGGTCGTGCGAGATGAAGATGTAGGCGAGGCCGCGCTCCGCCTGGAGCTTGGCCAGGAGGTTGAGGATCTGCGCCTGGATCGCGACGTCGAGGGCCGAGACCGCCTCGTCGCAGACGATGATGTCGGGCTCGGTCGCCAGCGCCCGGGCGATGCACAGGCGCTGGCGCTGCCCGCCCGAGAACTGGTGCGGGAACAGGCTCCGGGCCTCGGCCGGCAGGCCCACCGCGGCGAACAGCGCGTCGAGCCGCGCCGCCGCCTGCCTGCGCGACAGGCCCTCCAGCAGCCGCAGCGGCTCGGCCACGAGGTCGCCGGCGCAGCGGCGGGGATCGAGCGACGCGAACGGGTCCTGGAAGACCATCTGGATGTGGCGCCGCGCCTGCCGGAGCCGGGCGCCCCGGAGGCCGATTATGTCCTCGCCGCGCAGGACCACCTGACCCGCGGCCGCCGGGACGAGGCGCATGATCCCCTGCGCCGTGGTGGACTTGCCCGAGCCGGATTCGCCGACGATGCCGAAGCTCGCGCCCCGCCGCACGACGAAGCTCACGCCGTCGACGGCGTGGACCCGCCCTCCGCCCGGGACCGGGAAATGGACCTTCAGGTCGTTGACCTGCAGGAGGTCGGCCCCGATCGGGGCCGATGCGGCGTCCGTCGTCATGCGGCGCGGTCCTCCGGGTGCCAGCAGGCCACCGCCCGGGCCGGGCCGGCCTCGGCCAGGGGCGGCTGGGGATTGTCCAGGCAGGTGGCGTCGGCCCGGCCGCACCGGTCCGCGAAGGCGCAGATCGCCGGCCGCCGGCCCAGCGGCGGGACGAGACCCGGGATCTCCCGCAGCATCCCCGCACCCGCATCGGCCGCCGCGCCGAGGCGCAGGTGCGGCGTGCAGCCCATCAGCCCCCGCGTGTAGGGATGCTGCGGCGCGCGCATGACCGACCGGGTGTCGCCCTGCTCGATGCAGCGCCCGGCGTAGAGCACCGCCACGGTGTCGGCGATGTCGGCCACCGCCCCGAGGTCGTGGGTGATCAGCACGATGGCGGTGCCCATCTCGTCCTGCAGGGCCTTCAGCAGGTCGAAGACCTGCGCCTGGACGGTGACGTCGAGGGCCGTGGTCGGCTCGTCGGCGATCAGGAGCTTGGGCCGGCAGGCCAGTGCCATGGCGATCATCACCCGCTGGCGCATGCCGCCGGAGAGTTCGTGCGGGTAGGCGTGCAGGCGCCGCTCGGCCGCCGGGATCTGCACGGCCCTGAGCATCGCCAGCGCCCGCTCCAGGGCGGCGCGGTGCCCGAGCCGCTGGTGCAGCCGCAGCGCCTCGGCGATCTGGTCGCCGACCGTGTAGACCGGGTTCAGGGCCGTCATCGGCTCCTGGAAGATCATCGACAGGGCGCTGCCGCGCAGGGCCCGCAGCCGGGCCGGCTTGGCGGCCGCGATGTCCTCCCCGGCGAGCCGGATGCGGCCGCCGGTGCGGGCGAAGCCCTCCGGCAGCAGGCCCATGATCGCCAGCGCGGTCATGCTCTTGCCGCAGCCGGATTCGCCGACCAGCGCGACGGTGCGGCCGGCCTCGACGGAGAAGCTGAGCCGCTCCAGGACCGGCACGCGGCCGCCCGGCCGCGTCAGGGTCACGGTCAGATCCTCGACGGCGAGTACGGGGGCCATCGCTCAGCTCCGCTTGCGCAGGCGCGGATTGACCGCGTCGTTGACCGCGTCGCCCACGAGGCTGACCCCGAGGACCGCGAGGAAGATCGCCGCGCCGGGCAGCAGCACGGTCCACCACGCCTCCAGGGCGTAGGCGCGGTTCTGCCCGATCATCAGCCCCCAGCTCATCACGTTGGGGTCGCCCAGGCCGAGGAAACTCAAGGCCCCCTCGAACAGCACGGCGGTGCCGATCGCCAGCGTCGCGGAGACCACGATCGGCGGCGCGGCGTTCGGCAGGATCACCCGTCCGATCAGGTAGAGCGGTCCGGCACCGGCCGCCCGGGCTGCCTTGACGAAGTCGAGGCCGCGCAGGCGCAGGAACTCGGCCCGGGTCAACCGGGCGGTCGGCGGCCACGACACGATGCCGATCGCGATCGTGGTGATGGCGATCTTCTGGCCGAACAGGGTGACCAGAACCATCGCGAACAGCAGGGTCGGCAGCACCTGGAAGAACTCGGTGACCTTCATCAGCGCCGCGTCGACCCGGCCGCCGAAGAAGCCCGCGAGCGCCCCGAAGGTCACGCCGATCACCACGGTGATGAGCGCCGCCGAGAACCCGACCAGCAGGGTCGCGCGGCCGCCCTGGAGCAGGGCCGCCAGGATATCCTGACCCAGGTAATCGGTGCCCAGCACCGGGTCGCCGCCGGGCGGCTGGAACGGGGCGCCGACGATCTCGAACGGGTCGACCCCGTAGAGGTGCGGGCCCGCCAGCGCGGCGAACAGCAGGCCGATCAGGATGGCCAGGCCCAGGAGCCCGCTCGGGTTGCGCAGGAACAGGCGCAAGGCGGCGAGGCCGGGATCCGCCGCCGGGCGCGGCATCGGTGGCGCGGTCTCGGATCGCACCGGCTGGGGCCGCACCGCCGGTTCGGCCGCGGCGAGGGCGCTCATGCCGGCCTCCCGGCGCGGATCCGCGGGTCGATCAGGCGGTAGAGGAGGTCGGTGACGAGGTTCGCGGCGATGACCAGCAGCGCCGAGCAGAACAGGATGCCGAGCAGCGTCGGGTAGTCGCGCCGCAGGATCGAGTCGAAAGTCAGCCGGCCGAGACCCGGCCACGCGAACACGGTCTCGACCAGGATCGCCCCCGCGAAGAGCTGCCCGAACTGGAGCCCGACCATGGTGACGAGGGGGATCAGCGCGTTGCGCAGCGCGTGCTTGCCGATCACGGTCCGCTCCGGCAGGCCCTTGGCCCGGGCGGTGCGGACGTAGTCGGCGTTGAGCGCGTCGATCATGCTGGCGCGCATCAGGCGGCTGTACTGCGCGACGTAGACGATGCCGAGGGTCAGCGCCGGCAGGACCAGGTGGCGGGCGACGTCCAGGGCGTAGGCGAGGCCGTGGCGTGGGGTGGCCACGTCCTCCATCCCGGCGACCGGGAGCACCGGCCACAGGGATGCGAACACGACCAGCAGCATCAGGCCGGTCCAGAACACCGGAGCGGCGTTGCCGGCGATCGCCACCAGGGAGACGGCGTGACTGACGAGGCCGTTCGGCCTGCGGGCACCCAGGATCCCGAGGCCGGCCCCGGCCAGCACCGCGAGGGCGAGGGAACTCAGAACCAGCAGCGCGGTGGCCGGCAGACGACCCAGGATCAGGCGCGAGACCGGCTCGTTGAAGTAGAACGAGTAGCCGAGATCCCCCCGCACCACCTTGCCGACATAGGTCGCGAGCTGCTCGGGGAGGCCGCGGTCGAGGCCGTAGCGGGTGCGGATCTCGGCCATGATCTCCGGCGAGGCGCCGCCCATCTCCCCGGCGATGACCTGCGCCGGATCGCCCGGCGCCGCCTGGATCAGCAGGAAGTTCAGCACCACCACGGCGAGCAGCAGGCCGGCGGCGTTCGCCGCCGTCGCGCCGAGCCTGCGCAGGCCCGTCATCGCTCGGCTCCGGCGGCGCCCTGCGCCCAGGCGACCTCGTCGAGGGGCGAGAGCGGCCCCCAGATCGACAGGGGCAGGTTCGTCAGGCGCTTGTCGTAGACCGCCTTGTAGGGGGTGAGGTTGATATAGGCGATCGGCGCCTCGGACACGACGATCTTCTGGAATTCGCTGTAGAGCGCCTTGCGCTTCTCCAGGTCGGTCTCGACCGCGGCGGCGTTCAGCAGCTCGTCGACCTTCGGATTCTTGTACTGCTGCGTGTTCGACCAGATGACGCCCTTGCGGATGTTGGTCGACAGGTAGGTCCGCGCCACGCCGATCACCGGGTCGCCCCAGTTGAAGACGTTGTCCATGGTCAGGTCGAAGTCGAAGTTGGAGACGCGCTGCGCCCAGGTCGGGAAGTCCGGCGCGGCCCGGACCTGAAGGGCGATGCCGATCCGCTTGAGGCCGGCCCGCAGGTACTCGGCGACGTTGCGCTGCTGGTCGTTGTCGTTGGGGATGTAGTCGATGGTGAGCGGGAACCGCGTGCCGTCCGGCCCCTTCTTCAGCCCGGCCTCGTCGAGCAGGGCGTCCGCCTTGGCGATGTCGAGCGTGTAGAGGTCGACGGCCGGCTCGTAGAACGGCGAGCCCGGCACGATCGGGCCGGTGGCGGGTTTCGCCACGCCGCCGAGCAGCTTGCCGGTGATGAAAGCGCGGTTGGCCGCCAGCGCGATGGCCCGACGGACGCGCACGTCGTCGAGGGGCTTCTTCCCGCAGTTGAAGGCCAGCCAGTTGATCGGGCCGATCCCCTCGAAGCCGCGATCCGTCACCGTCAGGGTCGGCGCCTTGGCGAGGCGCTCGATGTCCCGCACCGAGGAGAGGAACGGCAGCATGCCGATCTCGCGCCGCTCGGTGGCGATGACGAGGCTGTTCTGGTCCGGCAGGATCCGGTAGACGAGCCGCGCCAGCTTGGGCCGCCCGGGGATGAAGAACCGGTCGAACCGCTCGAGCTGGATCGACTCGCCCTGCTTGTACTCGACGAACTTGAACGGGCCCGATCCGACGGGCTTCAGGTTGGCCGGATGGGTCTTGATGTCCTGGCCGTCGCCGTAGACGTGCTTGGGCAGGATCGGCATCAGGCCGGGCGACATGGCCAGCAGCAGCGCCGGGTGCGGGCGCGCGAGCCGGATGATGACCGTGTGGGCGTCGGGGGTCTCGACCGTCGAGACCGGCTCCAGCATGGTCTGGAACGGATGGTTGGCTTTGATCACCCCGATCGAGAAGGCGACATCCTCTGCGGTGAGCGGGTGCCCGTCGTGGAAGACGGCGTCCTCTACGAGGTGGAGCGTCACGCTCAAGTTGTCGGGGGCGATAGTCCAGGATTTCGCCAGATAGGGTTGCGGGTTCCACTGATCGTCGTAGCGCAGCGGGCTCGCGAAGATCTGCGTCGAGACCATCCCGGTGGCGATGCCGGACTGCACGGCGCCGTTGAAGTGGCGCGGCACTTGGTTGGTGCCGATCACCAGCGGCGCGATCGCGTCGTCGGCCAGCGCCTTCGGCAGGTCGAGGATCGGGGCCGTCAGGGGCGCGGCGAGGACCGAGAGGCCGGCGCCGAGGAGCGTGCGTTTGGTCAGGCGCATCGGGTTCGGTCTCCGTGTGGGGTTTGCGGGGGTCGCAGCGCGGCGTCGAGGAGGCCGGCCAGCGCCGGGCCGGCTTCGGGATCGGTCGCCGCGATGCCGACGAGCTCGGCCCCGTCCGGCGCGGGCTCCGGCAGCGGCGACAGGCTCCAGCGGCGCCCGACCATCTGAAGCAGATGCGTCTCGGATCGGCCGGCCAGACCGAGGCGCCCCTTCAGCCGCAGGAGCGAGGCCGGCATGCCGGCGAGCGCGCGCTCGAGCCCGACGCGGTCGAACGCGCCCGCGCGCCGGTAGAGCAGGCGCTGGAAGGTCTCCTCGTGCGGGACCGCCTCGGCCCGCAGCCCGCTCGATCCCGGCCGGACCCGCTCCGGACCCGCGCCGCTGAGATCGAAGACCGCCGCGGGCAGCGCGGCCGCCACGGTCTCGACCACCGGGACGCCCGGCGCGAGGGCGGCGAGCGTGTCCCGGGCGGCCGCGCGGCCAGACGCGTCCACGAGGTCGCGCTTGTTGAGCACGAGGAGGTCGGCGGCGCGGATCTGGCGGGCGAGCGTGTCGCCCAGGCGCGGGTCGGCGGCGAGGCCGGGCAGGCGCTCGGCATCCGCCAGCACGACGACGCCGCGCAGGACGAGGCCTGGCTCCACCAGGGCGATCTCCGCGATGGCGCCCGGATCGCCGACGCCGCTCGCCTCGATGACGATGTGGTCGAAGGGCTCGGGCTCCGCGAGGACGCGCATCAGCGTGTCGAGGAAGCCGTCGGCGAGGCTGCAGCAGACGCAGCCATTGGTCAGCCGCAGGGTCTGGCCGTCATGGTCCCGGATCAGGCCCGCATCGACGTTGATCGCCCCGAAATCGTTGACCAGCACCGCGTAGCGGCCCTGCGAGCCGGCGAGCAGCCGGTTCAGCAGCGTCGTCTTGCCGGCTCCGAGGAAGCCGCCGACGACCGTGAGCGGGCAGCGCGTCGCGGGCGCGGGAAGCCCGCGCCTCATGCCGGCGGCACCGCGAAGACGCGGCCGCCGAGCACCGTGGCGTGGACCGGGACGTCCTTGAGCGCCTCCGGGGGCACTTCGTACGGGTCCGCGTCGAGCACGGCGAAGTCGGCGAACTTCCCGGCCTCGATGGAGCCGACGCAATGGTCCATCCGCAGGGTGTAGGCGGCCCCCAGCGTCACGGCGTGCAGGGCCTCGGCGACGCTCAGCCGCTCCTCGGGGCCGAGCAGGCGCCCCGACGACGTGGTCCGGTTGACGGCGCACCAGGCGGTGAACAGCGGCCCGAGCGGCGTCACCGGGGCGTCCGAATGGATCGCCAGCGGGATGCCGAGCCGCGCCGCGCTCCCGGCGGCGTCGATCCGGGCCGCCCGTTCCGGTCCCATCGTCAGGTCGTGATGGGCGTCGCCCCAGTAATAGAGGTGGTTCGAGAACAGGTTGAGGCACAGGCCCAGGGCCTTGACCCGCCGCAGCTGCGCCTCGGTCGCCATCTGGCAGTGCTGAAGGGTGTGCCGATGGTCGGGACGGGGATGGGCGATCTGCGCCTTCTCGACCGCGTCGAGGGCCGCCTCGGTGGCCTCGTTGCCGTTGGTGTGGATGTGAAGCTGGATGCCGGCGGCGTGGTAGACGCCGACGATCCGGTCGAGATCCTCGGGGGCGACGTACCAGAGGCCGTTCGGAGCGCCGTTGTGATAGCCCGGCGGCAGGAGCCGGGCGGTGAAGCCCTGGATCGACCCGTCGACGACGATCTTGACGATGCCGAAGCGGAGGCGATCGGTGTTGGCGGCGACGAGGCGGCCGATCTTGGCGACGCCGTCTTCCGGGGGACACGAGACCGAGGCCAGAGCCGGCACGATCCGCACCGGCAGGCCCTCGACGCAGGCGGCGCCGTAGACCGCCACGGTCGCGTCGGTGAGGTCGTTGTGCAGGTCGGCGATGGTGGTGATGCCCTGCAGCTGCGCGGCCGCACCGAACCGGGCCACGTCGGCGGCGTCGAGGGTCCCGCTCATCGGGTTGTAGCCGAGCCCCCGGAACAGGCGCAGCCGGGCGGCGATCCCCTGCAGTTCGCCGGACGGGGTGCCGTCCGGCAGCTTCGGCACGCCGTCGATGGCGGTGGTTTCATCGAAGCCCGCCATCTCCAGGAGCAGGCTGTTGACGTTGGTGATGTGCAGGCTGGCGTGGTGGACCATCACCGGCCGGGTGGTCGAGACCCGGTCGAGGTCGTGCCGGGTCAGGCGCGCGCCGCCGAGATGCAGCGGATCGAAGCCCCAGCCGTAGAGCAGCTGGTCCGGATCGGCGATGGACCGGTCCGCCTCCGAGAGCCGGTCCACGACGGAGCCGATGTCGTGCAGGCCCGGCACGCGGCGCCCGTCCGGGCTGCGGCGGTCGCCGGCGCCGACATAGGTCTGGCGCCAGAGGGTGCCCTCCATCACGTGGGCGTGCCCCTCGACGAAGCCGGGGAGGATGACCTTGTCGGCGAAGCGGCGGTCCGGAACCGCGTCGAGCCCGTCGAACTCGGCCTGCGTCCCGACCATCAGCACGCGCCCGTCTTGCACGGCGATATGCGTCGCGTCCGGCCGCGACGGGTTCATCGTGATGACCCGCCGGGCCTCGAAGAGGGTGATCTCGCTCGGCATGGCTGTCCTCGGCACGGCGCCCAGGATGTCGGCCGTTCGCCCGGGCCGCTAGCGCCAGACGTCGGGGATGAAGGGAGCCAGGGCGCGGCGGTGCCACTTCAGAGCTTCGGCCTGAGCGGCGATGCGGGGCTGCCGGAGACGACGTGGCCGGTGCGGGCGTCTTCGGCAACAGGTGGCAGTAGGCGTCAGCGTGGCTTAGCTGTCCTCTGCTCGCGTCAGGACCCGCTCCGGCGTTCCACCGGCGACACCGCGCGCGTCGCGATCAGACGCCTCGGCTCAAGCCCTCCGGCAGCCTTGATCGCTCTCCCGGCGACCCATCATACGGTCGCGTTCCCGAGATGGTCCGATACGGTCGAGACGAACGCACGAAGACGCCGAAGACGCCGTAGATCCCGGTGGTATCCCACCCAGATATCTCGCGCTGGCGGTTGCGTCGGCAGGTCCAGCCTGCGGATACCCGGGATCTGCGTGCCGACGACGCGGGGCAGGACCGCGATGCCGACGCCTTGCCTGCACATGCGCCCTTGGACGTTGCGGTTGTTCGAGCGCAGGACCGGTCTTGCGTTGGGGAAAGTCTCGATGAGCCACGCGATGTCCGGGAAGTGACCCGTCGATGTCTCGTGGGTGATCAGCCGGAAACCCGTGCCATCGCCGTATCTGGGGTCATGTGATTCCTCGGCGATGTAGACGCCGTACTCGAGCCTGAAGAGTCGCCGCTGGACCACATCGGCGGTGTTGAACGGCACGATACGGAAAGCGAGGTCGGCCTCCCGCTGGGCGAGGTTGAACAGGCGCGTGCCGGTCAGGATCTCGACGTCGACATGGGGGTAGGCCCTCGAGAAGTCCGCCAGGATGGGAGGCAGAACATAGGCCCCGAACCAGTCCGCCGATGAGATGCGGAGACTGCCCTTGAGGTTCTGCTCCTGCCCTGCGAGCCGGCGCTCCATGGCCAGCGCGCCTTCTTCCATCTGCTCCGCCAGCGCGATGATCCCGTGACCCTCTTCGGTCAGAACGAGACCGTCCGCAGTCCGCTGGAAGAGCGTGTGACCGATCGCCTGCTCAAGCGCGCGCAGACGCCGGCCGACGGTGGGATGGCTTGTCTGAAGAGACCGCGCGGCGCCGCCGAGCGTGCCGGATCGCGCGATAGCGAGAAAGATTCTGACGTCACTCCATTCCATCGCGGCACCCACACAAAACTGAACGCTAGGAATACAGTTCTGTCACTTCAAGAACGATTCTGACCATCTAGGTTGCTGCCGATATCTGAGGGCGCGGGTCTCAGCCCGATGATCGCTCAACAGCCTGCGTCCGATCCCGCGCACGGCCCTCGTCCGAACGGCAGGAGATAGATCATGCAGATCGGGTTCATCGGTCTCGGCAGTATGGGTTCAGCCATGGCCCTGAACTTGGTGAAGGCAGGCCATGAGGTGCGGGCCTGGAACCGTAGCAGGATCGTCCAGGATCGCGTTCCCGGAATAACGCTGGTCCCGGTCGCGGCTGATGCATTCCAGGCTGACGCAGTCTTCACGATGCTGTCCGACGATCCTGCCATTCGAGAAGTCATCCTCGATGCCGGTCTGCTCGCAAAGGCGCGTCCAGGGCTGACCCATGTCATCACATCGACGATCTCGGTCGCTCTCGCGCGAGAGCTGGAGGTGCTGCACGAGAAGGTTGCCCTCGGCTATGTGTCCGCGCCCGTGCTCGGGCGGCCGAACGTAGCGGCGAGCGGCCAGCTCAACATCCTGGCAGCCGGGAAGGCCGATGCGGTTGCCGCGATCGAGCCGTTGCTCGCTTCGATCGGCAAGAGAGTCTGGAAGTTGGGGGAGGATCCGGCGCGCGCGAACGCCGCCAAGATCGCCTGCAACATGATGATCGCCATGGCGATCGAGGCGATGGCTGAGGGTGTCGTGCTGACCGAGAGCGTGGGCTTGGACCGCGCGGACTTCTTCGAGCTCATCCTGGGCACCCTTTTCTCGGGCCGTGCCTACGAGAGCTACAGCGCGCAGATCACGGACCGATCGTTCGAGCCCGGCTTCAAAGCCAAGCTCGCGCTCAAGGACATGCGCCTGGCGGTCGAGGCCGGCAACCAGATCGGACGCACGCTCCCGATGCTTGAGGCTGTCCGAGAAGGACTCGCCAACGCTGTCTCAGCGGGCCTCGGCGAGAAGGACTGGTCGATCATGGCCGACATGACGGTTCGTAACATCGCGACCGCCACCGATTCCGGCGAGCGCTGAGCGCCGGCCGCGAGCTCTGTCCGAACTTCAACATCGTGTGGAATGCGATCATGATCGCGACTTTGAAGGGATTTACCCAGCAGTCGATGCCGGTGAATGGCATCAAGATCAACGCCGTCACAGGGGGCTCAGGCCCGCCGATCCTTCTGCTTCACGGCTGGCCGGAAACATGGTGGGAATGGCACCATGTGATGCCGCTGCTGGCCGAGCGTTTCAGCGTGGTGGCCATGGACCTGCGCGGCGCGGGCTTTTCCGACTGCCCGCTCGGCGGCTACGACAAGGCGACGATGGCGCGCGACGCGCACGAAGTCATGGTCGCCCTCGGACACGAACGCTATGCCGTGTGCGGACACGACATCGGCGGCATGGTGGCGTTGCCGCAGGCGGCCCTTCATCGAAGGGCTGTCACGCATCTCGCCGTCCTCGACGTGCCGCTTCCCGGCTGGACCGAGTGGGAGGCGACGACCGCGAGGCTCTGGCATTTCAGCTTCCATGTGAACCGGGATCTGCCCGAGCGTCTGATCCATGGCCGCGAATATGACTATGTATCGGCCTTCATGGCTGAGCGGTTCTACGACCACAGCACCTTCAATCCGGCGGACATCGAGATCTACGCGAAAGCGATGGCGCTTCCTGGCCGCACCCGCGGCGGCATGGAATGGTATCGCACCCTCGCCGCCGACCATGCGGCCGCGCTCGAGTACAAGAAGCAGCCGCTCGAAATACCGGTGCTGGGTCTCGGCGGCGATCAGCGTTTCGGTGCGGAGATGGTGCCGATGCTCAAGGAATTCGCGATCAACGTGACCGGCGGCTCGATTGCGCGGTGCAGCCATTATGTCGCGGATGAGCGGCCGAACGAAGTCGCGGCCGCTCTGATCGATTTCCTCGAGGCCGATTGAGGTTCTGCTCCCGCGCCCGTGTCGCCAGGGCGAATCGCGGTTGATCAATCAAGAAGGGAACACTGTCATGACGGCACCTGTCACGCGCGGGGTCAATCATATCGGCATCACGGTGCCCGACATCGAAGCGGCAAAGTCGTTTCTGGTGGAAGCTCTCGGCGCCCGAGTGATCTACCAGTCCTTCGGACCGCAGGATCCACCGCGGCAGGGGCCCGAGTTCGAGCGGGCCGTCGGCGCATACCCAGGAACGGTCGTGCGCGGGCAGGCGATGGTCAAGATCGGAACCGGACCCGATATCGAGCTCTTCGAAATGCACGGCCCCGAGCAAGCCCAGCCGGTCCGAGCGAGCGACTTCGGCATCACGCACTTCGGTCTCTACACCGACGACATCGACGCCTCGGTCGAGCGCTTCGAGAGAGCCGGTGGGACCCCTCTCACCGCGCCACGCGTCATTCCCTATGCAACCGAGAAAGGTCCGGGAAACAAGGTCTGCTACTGCCGTATGCCCTGGGGCACGACGGTAGAATTCATCACCACGCCGGACCGCATGGCCTATCATGACCAAACTGATCTGCGCCGATGGCAAGACGAGGAGTGAGTAGGAGAGAAGGCGGCTCGCATCAGCAGCGGCTTCCACGATCGTCGGTGTCGTTGAAGCGACGCGCGCATCGATCCTGGGGGGCGCCCGGGCGCGACGGCCTGTGCGTAGAGCCACGGCCTGCGGATCTGCGCTGTGAACGCCGTGGGCGCCGGCCGGCCATTCTCACCCTGCGGCAGCCCGCTACCGGTGAGCACCGCCGCTGTGATCTGGTGGGCGGCTCGTGTGACGGTCACGGCAGACAACGGCTCAGCGCGAGAGCCGTTAGCCCGGCTCCAAGCTCGAAGCCTCCATCCTGCTCGCCCCCTCCCGGCCCTCTGCGCTCAGTCGGCACGGCGAGGCTGAGACTGCATCAGGCCTCAATGTCGGCCATCGAGGCCGCGATGATCCGCCTGTTGCCGAGCCTGCCCGCCGCTTGCTCGAAAGGACCGGTTCATGTGCAAGTGGTGCAGGCGGATACGGGCCGAACTGCAATTTATGCGGATCATGTAAGTTGATGCTCTCACTCCGTTGCGAAGATATGGTCGCGTGATAGATCGACGCTCGCATCATTCGAAGAAACGATCTCAGAAAATTGGCCTATAGCTTCGTGATCGCTGCGACTCCGGCGCCAAGGTGCCGGCTGTCGAAGAAGCATGACGCGATGACAGGAGACGACTGCGAAGCCATGATGCCTGATCTCTGCAATGGTCCGCGCTCGGCCCGTGCCCGAGCGCTGCGCGGCGCTTCCGTGCTGTCGCTCACGCTGCTGGCGGCGGGCTGCATGGCGACCGATCGTGATGTTGGGGCGATCGCGCGCGTCGCGCCGGTGCACCCGAGCTTCCTCGCCATGTACGCGGCGAAGCCCGCCGAACGCTTCCCGCTGCCGGCGACCGACATCAGCGCGGTCGATCCGCGCTACTTCCGCCAGGAGGTCGCATACCCGCGCAGCGAGCCGCCGGGTACCGTGGTCGTCGATCCGGGCAACAAGTTTCTCTACCTCGTACGCGAGAACGGCAGGGCCCTGCGTTACGGGGTGGGTGTCGGCAAGGCCGGTCTCGCGTGGAACGGGACCGCCGAGATCAAGCGCAAAGCGGAATGGCCGCGCTGGACGCCGACCGCCGACATGATCCGGCGCGAGCCCGAGCGGAACGGCCCTTGGCGCAACGGCATGGCGCCGGGCCTGACGAACCCGCTCGGCCCGCGCGCGCTCTACCTGTTCGACGGCGATCGGGACACCCTCTACCGCATTCACGGCACGACCGAGCCGCAAACCATCGGCACGAACGTCTCGTCCGGTTGCATCCGGATGTTTAACCAGGACATCATCAACCTCTACGAGCGCGTGCCCGTGAATACGAAGGTCGTGGTGCTGCGGCCCGACGCGCACGTCGAGCCGCTAGAGGCCTTCGCGACAGCGCGCGAAGAAGAGGGGCCTGGACATCTCAGTGCCGTTCCGAAGCCTTGATGATGCAGGGATACATTACGTATCCGAAAGCCGTCATTCTTGAGGAGGAAGGTTCGCTCTTGCACCGATCCTCCTTCGTGAGCGCCCGCCACACCGATCGTCCCGTCGACTGCTCGCTTCCCCGATACACCTCGGCATCTCCGCTCCTGAGCGAAGCGCGTCGGACCACAGCTGGCCGGGTGGGTCGTTCTCTGCCCGTCCGCTCCGGCTCGGCGGTGAGCCGTGAGCGGACACACGATGGTTCCGTCAACCGCTCGTGCCCTCGCGAGGGATCCGGCGATGCTGTTGAGACCATCGCCGGCCTCGGTGACGGCTCGGCGGCGCGATCAGAGGATTTGCATGCTGCTGCGCTCCCGGGTCACGGGATCGTCCGGCTCACAGCGGCCGCCAAGATGCGCAGCCAGGAACGCCTCGGCCTGGGCATAGAAGCTGAGAGTGTTCTCCGGCCGCTCGAACCCGTGTCCCTCGTCGGGGAACAGCAGATAGCTGACAGGGATGCCCTTGCTGCGCAGGGCCGCGACCATCTGGTCGCTCTCTGCCCGCTTCACCCGCGGATCGTTGGCGCCCTGCGCGATCATGAGCGGCCGGCGAATGCGGTCCGCCTGATGAAGCGGCGAGCGATCTCGCAGGCGTGCCAGGCCCTCGGCGGTGTCCGGGTCACCGATCATCCGCTTCAACTGATGGCGGCCCGCCTCCCAGTAAGGAGGAATCGTCTCTAGTAAGGTCTCCAAGTTCGACGGTCCGACGATGTCGACACCGCAGGCGTAGAGATCCGGGTTTCGGGTGAGCCCGACGAGGGTAGCGTAGCCGCCGTAGGACGCGCCGTAGATGGCGATCCGGCTCGGATCGATGGGCAGGTTATCCTTGGCCCAAGTCACGGCCTCGATGAGGTCGTCGTCCATCCGCCGCCCCCACTCACCCTCGGCGGCGTTGACGAACGCCTTCCCGAATCCGGCAGAGCCGCGGAAGTTGACGCTGAGCGCAGCGTAACCGCGATTGGCAAGCCATTGATGCTCCCGGTTGCAACCGAACTCGTCACGGGCCGTGGGGCCGCCGTGGACGACGAGCACGAGCGGAACGCGCTCACTCGGGCCCGCGCGTTCCGGCAGGGTCGCGTACGAGATCAAGTTCAGCCCGTCCCGGGTCGGGATCGTGTGCGGCTCCATCGGACGGAGACCTGCCGCTGCCAGCTCCGGCGAGCTTGGCGGCAGCCGCGTGAGCGTGCGGTTCGGCCGGTCGAACACGAAGACCTCGCCCGGGGAGACGTCGGAATAGGTCCCGACGAGCCAGATGTCGTCGGCCTCGGTGCGACCGACCACGACGGGGTTCTCGAGGCCTTGATCTGCCAGCCACGCGAAATCGCCGGCGCGCGGATCGACCGTATGGAACTCGCGAACGAGGTAGGAGACGCCGTAGCCCAGGATCTCCTGCGTCTCGGCGTCGGTGAAGGTCTCGGTGATGTCGGCCCGCGGGTCGCTCGCAATCAGGGTCCGCTCACCCGTGGCGAGGGTGATCGCGCTGAGCGCGGCGGTGTCGCGACCGCGGCTGTCGGCCATGTAGAGGATCGACCCATCGGCGCTCAGGTGGAGCGGGAACGTGGTGCGTGCATCCTCGCGGGGGATGGTCTGCCACGGCTGCCAGTCCTCGGGCGCGGGTGGCCCCTCGGCGCGTGCATTGCGCAGCAGGTGCATCTCGCCGTTCGGGTGCAGGGCGACCGCGAGGGTCGGCCGGAACGCCGCGTCGACCATGATGTCGGCAAAGCCGGGATTGTCAGCGAGCTTGCGCCGCTCGCCTGTTGCCGGGTTGATCGCGTATAGATCGTGAAACCGCGGATCCCGGTCGTTGAGATAGACCATGATCATGTCGCGGATCTTGCGACTCACACCGCCGAGGTTCGCCTTCACATCGGGTTCGGGCGTCAGGTTGCGCACGCTCCCGTCGGCGATGTTCAGCGCGTAGAGGCGGGTGTTTTCGTCGCCGTCAGTGTCCTGGCCGTAGACAAGATGCGTCGCACCCATCGTCCAGCAGTAGGCGGTGACGCCGCGGCCCTGATCGAAGGTCAGCTGCCGAGCGCGGTCGGGAGTCGCGCGCGGCGCGATGAAAATGTTCATCACCCCATTGGCGGGTGCGACCCAGGTCAACCACTCGCCGTCCGGGCTGATTTGCCGAAAGGCACGCTCGGGATTTCCGAACAGGATGCGCCGTGGGATCAGATCGCCTTGCATTTGAGAGCCTTCGATGGAGGAAGAGGGATTTGTTCTCGACCGGTAAATAGAGATCTACTGTACGCTGAGGTGAGGATAATCGTGTGGCGATTGTGGCGCGGCCTGTCGGTGCGATTTGTTTCATTGGGTGATGGTTTAAATTCTCGCACCGAATTCGGTCGACGCGAGTAGTCAGATAAACTGGGCGCCGTTGCGAGGCCGTAAAATCGTTGATTCACCATGCGATCGCCATCAGGCCGGCGCGGAAGCAACGTCGAGGGATAGGAGACGTCTTCCTGGGCGGAGAAGCGAACGACACGGCCGCGGCTGCTCGCAGGCCCGTTTCAAGCCAGCTGAATGGCGGGATCGGGCCGCATCGAAAACAGCCGATCGAGCTCCATCGGCAGGATCCTGGGAATCGGAGAACCGGACCGCTCATGCGTCGTGAGCAGCGGCCGGCTTGTGCTGCACGTCACCGCAATCCCTGGAAGAGCGCCTACAATCCTACACAGTTCGGCAGGCCAGCGTAAATTCGGATCGGCTAGATGCCAGCTGAAAGGCAGAAGGTGTTGGGCCGTGAAGAACCTGCTCGCAGCCGCCATATTGCTCGGATCGACGGTCGGCGCGACGGCGGTCGAGTCATATGGGGACTATCGTGACTACTTCGATACGAAGTCTGTGACTGTGAAGCGCGCGCCGAGCAGAGGTTTCAAGAAGACGGCTCCTGTCGACATCGCCGCTGACCTGAGCGCCGTGCGACGCCCCACCAAGGGCAACCGCGGCGAGATGTACCGCTACGACCATGGGTCCAGGCTGATCGCCGATATGAGGCCTCGCAACTGGGACGGTGGGTATGTTCCCGTGCAGCCGCGCAGTTGGTCGCCGGACGGCTTCTGGGGGCCGACCGACTACTCACACGAGGGTCGCGAAATGAACCAGCACTCATACCAGGTTCGGGGACGGCGCGACCGCGCCTGGTGATGCCGCACCCTCGAGGGTGCGATAGACGCTGCGGCGTGAGATCTTGGGCGCGCGGGCGATGGCGGTTGGCCGCGCCCGCGCCGCTCGACGGCCGCGGATCTCCTCCTGGAGCGTGGATCACGGCCGGCCCCTGATCGGCAGGGGGCGGTCGGCAGCGGGAGGACCGCTCAGGGTGGATTTCTGTCGGTCCGCTTCTGCGCGACACGGGCGCCGAAGCGGACATCTCCCTGACGATCCAACCCGGTCAGCGGCGGGTAGTCAGGTTTGTCAGCCAGTCTGGTGAGGCGTCGACCGGGATAGTCTCCGCAGACTTGTCGTAGCCCGTGGCGGTCATCGGGCCGATGGCCACGACGACAGCGCGAGGCCGGCGGGGAGGGCGCCGAGCAGGTGGGGTCCGCGGCGACGGGCGGCTCAGTTCGAAGCCTGGGTGACGGCGCGGTCGACGTTCACGCGCTCGGTCCAGTCCTTGGCCTCGGACTGACCCTTGAGGTCGATCAACCGGGCGCCGCTGACGTCGACGTTCTTGAAGTCCGCGCCCGTCACCGTAGCGCCGGTCAGGTTGGCGCCCGACAAATCCGAGCCTATCAGCACCACGTCGGTGAGGTCGGCGTCCTTCAGGTTGGCATACTCGAGGCGCGACCGGCCGAGGTCGGCTCCCTTGAGGTTCGCGCCCGCCAGGTTCACCGATGTGAACACCGCCCGCATCAGGCCCATGGACTGGTTCTTGATGTCGGCTCCGCCCTTGAGGTCGACCAGCGTCGCGCCGCTCATGTTGGCGCCCTTGAAGTCGCCGATGGGCATGGAGCGGCTGAGGTCGGCGCCGCTGAGGTCGGCGTCCCGCGCCGTGATGCCGAACATCTTCGCGTCCGCGAGCTTGGCGCCGGCCAGGTCGGCCTTCAGGAACCACGCCTGTTCGAGGTTTGCCCCGCTGAGGTCGGCGCCGCGCAGGTTGGCCCTGTTCAGGCGCGCCGTCCGCAGGTTGGCGCCCCGCAGGTTCAGCCCGGAAAGGTCGAGGCCGGACAGGGACTTGTCGTGCAGATCGACGGGCTTGCCGTCCGCGCCCTCGATCAGCGCCTCGACGTCGGCGCGACTCATGTCGGCCTTGGTCATGGCGGGCGAGGACATGTCCGCCCCGAGCAGGAGGTCCTGTTCGGCCGCGGCGGGGCCGGCGGCGACGGCAGCGAGCGTGAGGCTGAGGGCGAGGCGGCGCATCGGTTCACTCCCGGCGGGTGCCGCACATGGCGGGCGCCCTTATCGTGTTCGGTGTGGTCGGATGCTATGCCGACCCGCTGCGCCCGGTCGGTGACCCAGGTCACACAAGTCCGGCGCGGCGGGAGAAGAACGCGACGCTAGCCGGACGATCAGCCCGTCGTCATGGCCGGGGGGGACGACGCCAGCCATGACGGATGCTCAGAAGGTCGAGCGTTGGATCGACCGGTTCCCGCTTCTTCGGGCGCTCAGCCCGGCGCACCTCCAGATCGCCCGGGGAACCGTGCACTTCCCGGTGCTGGACGCGGGCGCCATCGCCTACGAACTGGATGGCGCGTGCGCCAACTACCTGATGTGCCTGGAGGGTCGCACGCGCATCTTCCGCATGTCGGAGGGCGGGCGCGAGGTGCTGATCTACAAGGTCGGTCCCGGCGGCACGTGTGCCCTGACCACGCAGTGCCTGCTGTCCGGCGGCACGTTCCCGGCGCAGAGCGTGGCCGAGGAGAGGACCGAGTTGGCGGCGCTGCCGGTGAGCACGTTCCAGCACCTGATGGGCGAGAGCGCCGCTTTCCGCAGCTTCGTCATGGACGATTACACGCGGCTGATGTCCGGCCTGTTCACGCTGATCGATGAGGTCGCTTTCGCACCGCTGAAGCAGCGCCTCGTGCAGCGGCTCCTGGCCGAGTCCGAGCCGCGGGGTATCGCCGCGGTAACCCATCAGAAGCTTGCCGACGATGTCGGCAGCGTGCGGGAGGTGGTGAGCCGGATCCTGGCGCAGTGGGCTGAGGCGGGCCTCATCGAGCTTCGCCGGGGCGCGGTCGAGATCGTCGACCGCGCCAGCCTGGCGGCCGCCGGCCGCCGATGACCTGCGCGGTCACGGAAGGCGGTGTCGGCAGGTATGTCTAGGGCGAGGTCGCGGCTGTCAGCGCGATGGCCAGCACCAGGCGTTGCAACATCGAAAGGTCATGCCGTCTGTCTTCGCGCAGGATCGGCTCCGACCTCCTGGCGCTCGCACGTCCGCTGATCGGATTTCTGCGGTTCCGGGGCGCCGCTTCAGTCCCTCACGCGGGCGATGACCGCGACCGGGCCGCCACCGTCCGGCCCCTGATGCTCGGCGCCGCCGGAGACGAACAGGTCCGTCCGGCCGATTGCGGCGGCGGCCACCCCGCCGACCAGGGCGCGGGCGTGCCGGGTGGCGTTGATGTCGCTGTCGTCGTTCATGATGTGGCGCCGTCCCCGGATCAGGCCGTCATGGGAAGGCTCGGCCTTGACGAGCAGGGCGATCACGCGCTCCGACTCCTGACGCGACAACGGCCCCGCTTCCGGGAAGCCGAGGTCGCTGAGGACCCCCAGTATCGCGGGCAGGTCGATACCGTCGTCCATGACCCGGTGGGCGATGGCGAGCGGGCCGGTCCAGCCTGGGGCGTTTCCGAGCACGATGATCTCGTTGCGCATCAGCTCGATCCCCGCCGAGGCACTGGCGCGGCCGGAAAAGAGATCGCGCCGGGTGCCGATGGCGGGATCCGTGAGCTGTTCGCGATCGACCTCCCCGAGGGCGACGGCGATGCCGAGCGCCGAGGCGCCCCGGGACAGGCCCATCGAGGCGTAGGTGTCGTGCGTGGCGACGCCGTGGCCCCGGGCGGCCGCGTCGGCGATCCGGGCGCTCGTCAGAAGCGGGCACTTCACCTGCACGAGATGCACGTCGGCGGGATCGGTGAGCCCCGCCTCTGCCATGGCCCGGCCGACCGCCGCCGCGGTCGCCTCGACCTGCGACATCCGGCCGATCTCCTCCGGCCGGAACGCGTGGGTGAAGGCCGTGCCGATGGCGAGCGCCTTCCGCTCCGGCGCCGCGGGTCCTTCACGCCGGGCGAGGATGAGGAAATGCGGCGACAGCCCGCCTTCGGTGCCGCCGGACATGACGAGGGCGATCCGGGCTCCGGCCTCCGCCGGCGTGCAGCCGAGTGCGGTGGCGAGCGCGGTCTCCAGAGCCATCACCGCGAGTTGCCGGGTGAAGTCATTCACGCAGCCATTGCCCTCGGTCTTGCCGAAGATCGCGACGATCTCGGGCGCACCCACCGTCCCGGAGGTGACGAGGTCCATCACCCCGGAAACGTCGGCGGGATGCTGCGCGGGCACGCGGAAGACGAGGCATTCGGGCATGAGGAACCAGGCGCAAAGAGGAGTGCGGCCCCGCTAGGCACGAACCGGACCAGCGTCGGAGAATCCGGGGAGCGCCGCTAGGCGTTCCTCTCGGCTGCGGACGATCCGGCACCGCCCCGACGGGACGACATGGCTGGCGGAGCTCCGGTCCCGGCCTCGCCGCGGAGGCACGCCGCCGAGCGCCACGGGGTCGTGAGACGGTGACGGAGTCGTCCGGCACGCGCCTGGTCCCCAGCGTAAGCGCCCGAGCCGGGACCGGCGGGGGTCCGGGGACGCGCCGATCCTGCCGTGACTCTCCGGGGCTGCGGTTCCGGGCCGAGCCGCGGCATCGGCTTCCCCCGGTCCCACCGCTTGACATGGGCGTCACTTAGGTCTGTTATTTCTGTCATGACAGAAATAACAGATGCAACGCGTCCCCTGCCCGCCGCGGTCGAGCGCTTCGTACTGCACTGGGGTGACCTGGGCGGCCAGTGGGGCGTGAACCGCTCCGTCGCGCAGATCCACGCGCTCCTCTACCTCTCCGAGCGTCCTCTCACCGCCGAGGACATCGCCGGCCTGCTCGGCATCGCGCGCTCGAACGTCTCGAACTCGCTGCGCGAGCTGCTCGGCTGGAACCTGATCCGCCGCGTGCCGGTGATGGGCGAGCGCCGCGACCACTTCGTCGCCGAGACCGACCTCTGGGAGATGGTCACGCGCATCGCCGCCGGCCGCAAGGAGCGGGAGATCGATCCCGCCCTCGCGGCCCTGCGCGCCTGCGTCGCCGAGGCGAACGCGGACCCGGCCCTCGGGGCGGTCGCCAAGCGGCGCCTGCAAGCGATGCTCGACTTCACCGAGTCGATGGAGCGCTGGTACGGCCAGATGCTCAACGTGCCCCGCGGGACGCTGGCCAAGCTGATCCGGATGGGCGCCCGGATCGTGAAGTTCCTGCCGGCCAAGACCGAGTGACGGTCCGAGGATCGCGCTCAGAGAGCCCGAACGATCGAGGAATCAGGTGACCGCGATGGGAAGCGTCCGTCGAGCCGATGCTGGGCCGTCCCGCGAGACCCGCACCGCGCCGTCGTTCGACGGGCCGGGCGACCTCCTCGACCTGCGCTTCCGGACGCTGATCCCGGAACGCGCGTGGGCGAGCCTGTCGCCGGCGGTGCGCCGACGCTTCGGCAAGCGCCTGGCGCAGGGGGCGAGCGCGGTCTATGTCGGCCACGTCGTCGCGATGCGCGTCAGCCGCGTCGGCTGGCTCGTCGCGCAGGCGACGCGCCTCGTCGGCGCCCCGCTCCCCCTGGAGCGCGGGACCGGCCGTGCCGGCGTCGTCACCGTCACCGAGGATCCGGACGGGGGCGGTCAGATCTGGACGCGGCTGTACGCGCGCGCCTCCGGCTTCCCGCAGGTGATCCACTCGGCCAAGCGCTTCGCTGGCCCCACCGGCCTGGAGGAGCACGTCGGCGCCGGCGTCGGTATGACCCTGACCGTCGCGGTCGCGGACGGGGCGCTGGTGTTTCGCAGCCACCGCTACTTCATCGACTGCCTCGGGCTCCGCCTGCACCTGCCGGGCTGGCTCACCCCCGGTGCGATCACCGTCACGCATGCCGATGCTGCCCCGGACGCGCCAGCGGACGCCTTCCGCTTCATCCTCGACATCGTCCATCCCTGGTTCGGGCGGTTGATCCGCCAGGAAGCGATCTTCCAGGACGCTGAGCCGGCAGCGCAGGAGGGCGGGGCGTGAGCACGATCCTGATCTTCGGCGGCTATGGCGGCTTCGGTGCGCGCCTGTCGCGCCGGCTCGCGGCCGCCGGGCACGCGGTCGTCGTCGCCGGCCGGCGCCTCGCGCGCGCCGAGGCGTTCTGCGCTGCCCATCCGCCGTGCCGACCCCTCCAGGCCGACCGCGGCGGGGCGGTCGCGCCCGTGCTGGAGCGCGTCCGTCCCGACCTCGTGATCGACGCGGCCGGCCCGTTCCAGGGCAGCGGCTACGAGCTGCCCCGGGCCTGCATCGCCGCGGCGATCCCTTATCTCGATCTCGCGGACGGCCGCGCGTTCGTGGCCGGCATCGGCGAGCTGGACGACGCCGCGCGAGCGGCCGGCGTCGCGATCCTGGCCGGCGCGTCGAGCGTCCCGGCCCTGTCCGGTGCCGCCGCGCGGCGCTTGGCCCAGGGGATGGACGCGGTCAGCGCCGTCGAGATCGCCATCAGCGCCTCAAACCGCGCGACCGCCGGAACGTCGGTCGCCGCGGCCATCCTGAGCTACGTGGGCAGGCCGATCCGGCTCTGGCGCGGGCAGCGCTGGTCGGTGGCCATCGGCTGGCAGGAGTTGCGGCGCGAACGCTTCGCCCTGTCTGACGGCTCCTCCCTCGGCCGCCGCTGGCTGGCGCTGGCAGACGTCCCGGACCTCGAACTCCTGCCCGGTCGGCTTCCTGGCCGGCCGGCGGTCAGCTTCAGGGCCGGGACCGATCGCGCGCTGCAGGTGATCGGCCTCTGGTGTGCGAGCTGGCCGGTGCGCTGGCGCTGGATCCCCTCCTTGCAGACGCTCGCGGGCGGTCTCCTCCTGGCGCAGCAGCTGACCGCCCGCCGGGGCTCGGATCGGTCCGGCATGGTCGTCCGGATGTTCGGCTCGGCCGATGGGCGCCGCGTCGAGCGGTGCTGGACGCTCCTCGCGGCCGACGGTCACGGCCCGGAGATCCCCGTGCTGCCGGCGGCGATCCTCGCCGAGCGGATCCTGGCCGGCTCGATCGCCCCCGGCGCGCGCGACGCCGGGACCCTGCTCGATCTGACGGATTTCGAGCCGAGCTTCGCGGGCCTGTCGATCCGTCACGACGTGCGGGAGTCGGTCCAGGCCGATGCGCTCTACGCGACCGTCATGGGGCCGCGCTTCGCCAAGCTCGCCCCGCGCGTCGCGGCCCTGCACGGCGTCCTGCGCGAGGCAGGGGCGCATGGTCGCGCCGTCGTGACGCGCGGCCGTCACCCGATCGCGCGAGCCCTCGCCGCGCTGCTCGGGTTTCCGGCCACGGGCGAACATGCCGTCCACGTCGGCTTCAGCGAGAGGCACGGAGTGGAACGCTGGACGCGGACGTTCTCCGGTCGCCGGTTCGCGAGCGCGTTCTTCGAAGAGCGCGGCTGCGTGGTCGAACGGTTCGGCCCGTTCCGCTTCCGGTTCCACCTCGCGAGCGACGGCGATGGGCTGCGCATGGTGCTGCGCGGCTGGTCGGTTGCCCGCCTGCCGCTTCCGCTGGCCTTCGCACCCCGCGCCTCCGCCCGCGAGTGGGAAGAGGCCGAGCTGTTCCACTTCGACGTATCGATCGTCCTGCCACTCGTCGGGCTGATGGTCCACTACGCGGGGTGGTTGGCCACCGACAGCCGCGCGGGCGAGCGTTCCGGCTTCGCGGCATGAGCCGACACGCGTTCCATCCCGGAGACTGCGGGCGGCCCGCGGTGCGCGCGGGAGGAGCTCTCGGGAGCTCCGGGTGCCGACGCTCTGCCGCGGGCTCGAGCTGTCCGGGCGCCATCGGGATCACGCCGTCTCGGACGCGGACCTCCGAGGGACGTCGGACCTGATCGCGATCCCGAGATCGCGCGCCCGTATCATCCAAGCATCATCGCGGCGGATCGGCCCCGCGCCTAGATCAAGGGTCGCCGCGATGGTGCGCTCGAGTGTGTCAGATCCGATCGACGTCCCCAGCTGCCAGAATTCCAGGTTACAACCGTAACCGAATGATCTTCCGAATGACACGAAATAGATCGATTGCCGAATCTAATATGCATCTCGGACGGATGAGAGGTCTGAGAATGAACGTCGTAGCATCCTCGCCTGCCCCTGCCGCGAGGGCCGGAGATCCGGACGCGGCGCTGCTCGCGACTGTCGAGACACTTCGGCCTCTGATCGCGGAGCACCGGTCGGCCTTGGCTGTCGGACCGGACCTGCCGGAGCCGGTCGCGGAGGCGCTCATCGACGCCGGTCTCACACAACTCTGGCTCCCCCGGGGCCTGGGCGGTCCTGAGACCCATCCGCTGCGCGTTCTCGCCGCCATCGAGGCCTTGGCGGAACTCGACGGTTCGGTTGCCTGGTGCGCCGCGATCTCGTCCGGGGGCGCGTCACGCTTCGCCGACCTCATCGATCGGGACGCGATGCGCGCGCTCATGCCCGCCGGCAAGAAGTTCGCGGGCAGCGGCAGCGGCCAGCCGACGGGAACGGCGGTTCGCGACGGGGCCGGCTGGCGGATCAACGGACGCTGGTCCTGGGCGAGCTTCTGCCGCTTCAGCTCGGTCTCGGCACTGATGTGTCTCGAGATCGAAGGGGGACAACCGAAACTCGACGCGCACGGGCGGCCGTCTGTGCGGGGCGTCTTCATGGCCTCGAGGGACGTCGAGGTCGTCGGCAACTGGAACGCCGGTGGGCTGCGGTCCAGCGGGAGTCACGACGTCGTCTGCACCGACATCTGGGTGCCGGACGCGCGGACAGTCGACGGCGCGCGCATCATGATGCCGCACGATAGGGAGCCGCTCTACATGCTGCCGATGGCATCGGCGGCCGCGATTGCCGCCGCCGGCGTTCCGCTGGGCCTCGCTCGGGCCTCGATCGACGCGTTGATCGATCTCGCGCAGACGAAGACGCCGCATGGCGGCAAGGTGCCCTTGCGACTTCGCGAGGACGTTCAGGTCGCGGTCGCGCGCGCGGAGACGAGTCTCGGCGCCGCCCGCGCCTTCGCCCGCGATACGGTCTCCGGTCTCTGGTCTGAAGCCGAGAACGGCCGCCCGGTCACCCCCGCGTGGCAGGCCAAGATTCGGCAGGCCTGCTGGTACGCAGGCCACGTCGGGAAGCAGGTGGTCACGAGCATGTACGAAGCGGCGGGCAGTTCCGCCGTTCTCGAGGCGCTGCCGTTCGCGCGCCAGTTGCGCGATGTGTACGCGACCTGCCAGCACATGCAGTATCAGGACCGCATGCTCGTGCCGCCTGGCCGTATCCTCCTGAGCCTCGAGGCCGACGCACCTTTCATCTAGATAGAGGCGACAGATCCCTTCTGAATATTGTGGAACACGCGCGGCTTTCGGCGGCGCCGGGAGCGCGCGGTCCCCTTTTCCCGTCGCGGCGACCGCGCCGACCAGACATCGGGGTCGTCGCTCGGTGAAATCGGCGCGCCCGCTTCCGGCTGGCGGATGCCTTCGTGCGGACATAGCCGCGGGAGCCGATCACGACGCTTAGGGAGCTGTGAGGACGTTCGGAGCAGGGTCGGACGCTGCCGAAGTCCTACGCCTTGTCGCTGGCATCCGGCAGGTCGCGGAGACGCTCTGCTTCGGCGGTCAGGACCGCGACGGAGCGCTGACGCTCATGGGGGTCACGTACCGCAGCGAATGCGCTCAGGAGCGCCGCAACAGCCTTCTGCATCGCGTCGCTGTCGGAGGATGGAGATCCTGCCTGATCGTATAAGGAGGCGACAGGCACACCGAGCTCAGCGGCAATCCGCTGGACGAGGCGGGCGGTGGGTGTCTCGCGTTCCATCACAAACCTATGCCATCGCGACGCCACGCTGGCCCTAGTTCATGACCACGCCCGCAGCCTTGGGGCTGACCTGCGTAGCGAGATGGCGGCCGACGAGCATGAGGGCGTTCGCGAACAATGCTCGTCCGTCATCGTCGCCCACGGCGCTCGCAGTTTTGAAGGCCGCGATCAGGTCGTCGGTCATCTCTTCGAGATCGCTCTCGTCGCGCCCGAGTATGGATATCGCTCTGAGCACAGCATCGGATGGCGCTGGTTCGGATCCGTTCTGGTTGGCTGGCTCAGCGCGCAGCGATGCACGGTGGAGACGCACTGCCTTGAGCGTCTTCTGAGTATGGTCAGATACTTCCTTCAGTTCTCGCCGTATCGCTGAAAGACGCTGCCGCAATGCAAGACTGACCGCCTGCAACTCCCGGGCACGGGTTATGGTCGCTTCAACCGAAGCCCGGAGTTGTGAGAAGCGAGTTTCGATTTCAACCATTGCGCGGTTCCTGTGCGCCTTCATGCAACTCCTAGAATGAGTCGTCAAATTCGCTCATCGAGCGGTGGCTGCTTCGAGGCGAACATTCGAGGCCCGCTTGTTACCCCTGTCCGAGTTGCCGGGCAGCCGACGAGTGTCCGCTTCTGGGCAGCGCCAATGCTCGTCCGTATGGCTGGCACGGGTCCGCAGGAGCGATCCGCCTCTTCCAGAGGATCTGCTTCGAAGCGGTCATCCGCTTGCGGCCGAGGCTGTGTCGAGAGTCCCTCCCGAGACAGACTTTCGGCCTTGCCTGCGGAGGCCAGCACGGGGCGGTTCGTCGAAGGACAGGACCGTCGGCAGTCCTGGTTGTCGCCCAGTCCGTTGGATGACGACGTCACCGCCGGCAATCCGGTTCGGGTGATCGAGGTCTTCATCGAGGAACGCGATCTGGGCGTCCCGGCTTCACCCGCTTCGAGCCCGCGGCGACGGGACGGCCTGCCTATGATCCGGCCACGCTTCCGCAGCTCCACCTCTACGGCCATCTCAACCGAGTGCCGTCGACCCCGCGAGCCTCATCTCGTCGTGGCCCATGAGGTCGTCCACGAGGGCCCGACCGGACCCAACTCCTCGCCTACAACGTGAATCGGATGATCCGCCTGTTCGGCACAACCTGGCTCATCCAGGCCGTTCGAGCCTGACCTGGCCGACCGCGCCGCCGTCATCGTCCTGCCGAGCGACGCTGCCGGCCACGAGCAACGCGTTCTGACACGGCCTCGGTCGCTTCCGGAACGGCAGTTCGGGGGGACTCCTGCCCGTCCGCTTCGAGAGTTCGGATGCACCGAGGCGGACGTAGCCGTGGCAGCCGTCCGCGACCCAGGCCGCCGTTTCGGACAGGAGAGGCGTGACGGGAATGTCAGGCTCAAGGCCGGGCCTGTTATGAACGGTATTTTCATCGTCTTCTTTCATACCGACTTCAGGGGGCGGCACGTACAGGCAAGACATGATCTATGGTGCTGCCGGTCTAGCCGCCGACCATTCGCGCGCGTTTGTTTTCACTGCTCTTGCTATCTGCCTCGTGGCCGGGTGGCTGGTCGCCGCACTCATGCGCACGATCAGCGAGGCCGATCTGGCTCAGCGGTACCGCTGGCTGGCGGGAACGGCAGTCGTGGCCGGCTTGGGCGTCTGGACAACCCATTTCGTCGCCATGCTGGGCTACCGGCCCGATATGGTGCTGGGCTTTGATGACACGACCACCATCTTCTCGGCGCTGGTCGCCATCTTGGTCGTGGGGCTGCCGCTGGCCCTGGCGAGGCTCTTTCCGTCTTGGCGTATCCGGACCCTGGCTGGCGCGGCCGCCGGGTTCGGTATCGGCGCGATGCATCACGCCGGCATGGCAGCGCTCGAGGGATGCCAGCAGACCCATTCGCCGGTCATGAACGTTCTGGCCGCAGGTATCGGTGCTTGCAGTCTCGCGCTGGTTTGTGGGCTGCCGCGACGCTTGGCGACGCCTTGGGTGGTCTGCGCTCTTTTCACCCTGGCAGTCACCGGTACTCACTTCGTCGCGATTGCCGGCACGACGCTGGTGCCCATCCAGGGCTATCGCGGCTTGCCGAACGAAAATATCGTGCTCAGCATCTTGACCACGGGAGGCGCTGCTGTCCTCTTCCTCGGGGCATTCCTGACGATCCTCGCGGCACGACGCTTCGACGCCCAAGAGCGTGCCCATTCATCAATTCTGAGAACCGCTCTCGACAATATGTCGAATGGGTTGCTGTATCTGGACCCGGCTGAACGCGTGCGCCTGTACAACCGGCGCTACCTGGAGATCTATCACATCCCTGTCGATGTCGATCTTACGGGCATGACCATCGATCAGATCATCGACCTTGTCGGCTATCGTCACGGCTGGACCGCAGAGCGGCGAGAGGCGGCGCGCCGGCGGGTCGACGACTGGCGGAGCGTCAAGAACTCCAAACAGATCGACTACCCGCTGGAGGACGGCCGCGTTCTACAGGTCGAGATCCGCCCCATCGAGGACGGCGGCAATGTCGTCACCTTCGACGACGTGACCAAAGAGCGCGAGGCGCAGCGCCGGATTGCGGAATTGGCCTTCTGCGATCCCCTGACCAAGCTCGCCAATCGACGCGCTTTGAGTGCACGGTTGGAGCACGATTTTGCACCTAAGCGCGTCGTCAAGCTCCTGCTGATCGATCTCGATCGTTTCAAGCAGGTTAACGATACCTACGGTCACGTGGTCGGCGACCAGCTCCTCATCCAGGTCGCCAACAGGCTGAGGACGATCGCGGGACCGGACGGCTTCGTAGCCCGGCTCGGCGGTGACGAGATGGCGGTGCTGGTCTACGGCGATCAGACCCAGGCCATGGCTGTCGCCACCGCGGTGATCGAGGCACTGGCCCTGCCGTATGGGATCGACGACCTGACTGTGTCGATCGGCTGCAGCATCGGTCTGTGCTGCACGGATGACGCGCAGGATGCGATCGAACTCATGCAGTTCTCGGACATCGCGCTCTACGAGTCGAAGCGCCAGGGTCGAGGTCGAACGAGCTGCTACACGCCCGACATGTTGAGGACCGTCGCCGATCGGGTTCAGCTGGAAACGGACATGCGTGCCGCGATCGAACGGGGAGAGATGTATCTGGCCTTTCAGCCGGTGATCGCCCTCGTCGACGACCGGATCATCGGCTACGAGGCGTTGATCCGCTGGGATCACCCGAAGCTCGGAGCCGTGTCGCCGGCCCGGTTCATTCCGTTGGCAGAGGAGACCGGGCAGATCATCCCGATCGGAGCCTGGGTGTTGCAGGAGGCGTGCCGGCAGGCCGCGCGATTGCCGAACGATGTCTACGTCGCGGTCAACGTTTCACCGGTTCAGTTTCGCTCTCCGCAGCTCTTGTCTGATCTCACGCAGGCTCTGGCCAGAAGTGGCCTGCCGGCCGAGCGTTTGGAGATCGAACTCACGGAAACAGCGATCGTCGAGGACGGCCCTCGGATCGCCAAGATCCTGGCCGCTATCCGCCGCCTCGGCGTGACGGTCGCGATGGATGATTTCGGCACGGGTTACTCGTCGCTCGCTCATCTGCGCGACTTTCCGCTCGACCGCATCAAGGTGGACCGTTCCTTCGTAGCCACGGCCGAGACGGACCGTCACTCGTTGGCGGTGCTGAAAGGCATCATGCATATCGCGAAGGCGCTGGATGTCGTGCTGCAAGCCGAGGGCGTAGAGACGCCGTCGCAGCTCGCCCTCATGCGCGAGATTGGTTGCGATGCGATCCAGGGCTACCTCATTGGACGGCCGCAGCGATTGGTGGACAGCACTGTGCCGATGGCTCTCTCGGCCTAGCTTCGCGACCGAGCCATGAGCGTCCGCTTCGCGAGTGCGCATGAGCCGTAGGCGGCGGCCGGATAGGGGCGGAAACGGGAGCCGCTCCGGGGGGCAAGCCTGTCTGCTTCCGGAGAGCGGATGCATCCATGCCGGCATGGCTGTAGGGACCGCCGCTGACCCAACGCGGACCCGGGAAGGTTCTGCCGTCAGGCTTTCAAAGGATCGCTCGGTAAGAAGCGAAAGGTCCATGTACCGGAATTCGCGCTCGGCGGGCGCTTGGGCCGTCAATCAGCGCAACGGCTTTGCTGCAGCGTTCTCCGTTTCTTTGAGCAGCACGCGGCTCCGTTCCACGGCTGTTCGCATCTCTGTGGCGTCCGCTCGCATCTCGGCGATCTGAGCCCGCATCTCAGCCACCATCGCGCGTCCATGCCGCACCTGCGCCGAAGGAGATAGGTCAGGGGCCTGGGGGGCCCGCTCAGACTTGCGCCCGTCGTGAAGGCGCTCGTTGAACGGCACCTCCATCAGCTCAGTCTGCGCGGCATCACAGATCAAGAACGCGCAGGCCAGGGGGGCGGTGCCCTCGTGCAGGAGATCAACGCACAGATCCGGGATCGCCCGGCAGGCTTCCAGGTAGGCGGCCTCCAAACTCGGTCTGTCGAGCCCGTCCGTATCCCGCTCCAGCCTCCTGGGGGTGCGCAGGTGGAAGTAGAACAGCGGCATCGTCTCAGCGCATCACCATCGCCCGCGCGGGGGCGAGATGAAGGTAGTCTGGCTTGAAGTCGCAGAGGGCTGCAAGCCGCTCTGGATCCGGCACGTGCATCCAGCGCTGTTTCAGCACGATCAACCCGTCATCCCGTAGCACGCGGATCGATCGGTTGACGTGCACGGGAGTCAGGCCCGCGGCGTCGGCGAATTCTTCCTGTCGCAACGGCCAGGGAAAACCATCTTCGACTGGCACGCCAACAGCTTGTAGCCGAGCCTGTATCTCGCAGATCAGGTGAGCGAGGCGCGGGGCCGCCAAGCGGCGGCCATTGTTGATGAGCCACTGGCGCAAGATGCTGTCGGTCTGGAGCGAGGACCAGCGGAAGGCCTGGGCAATACCCGGGCGACCTTGCACCGCCTCTGCGATCTCGGCCGGGTTGATTTCCGCGATGAGGCCCGCACTCAGCGTGGTCACGGAATGATCGGCGTAACCGAGCAGGCTCGTCTGCACGTGGCTGATGTCACCGGGCAGGATCAAGTCGGTGATGAGACGCTGACCATCGGCGAGAAGCTTTGACCGACAGGCCCAGCCCTCCAGCATGACGAGAACGCGCTGGACTGCATCGCCTTCCGCGACGAGCTGTTGGCGTGGCTCGACGACCCGCGTTTGTCGAAGAAGGCGATTCAGGCAGGCGCGATCCTCCGCGGTGAGATCTGCACCATATGCCAGCCTGCGGAGGAAACGATCCAGCATGAGGAGGCACCATTCCGCCGTCGGTATCTAGTCAGAATCGTTCGATCTCCCAGCGCAAGTTGTGCTGGCGCGTCGCCGGTCAATGCCGGCGAGGCACAGGGCAGAATCGTACGGACGGCGCTGCGCGAAATGGAAGCTTCTGCGGCGCGGGACGGTGGAGGGCGGAACGTCCGCCGGCGGGCGGTGAGTCGATCTCCGCGTCCCACTGCGGGCGGCACGCGCTGAGCGGCCCGGTCTCCAGACCGGACGTGCGGGCACATCGCGCCGCCCTGATCGAATCGATGAGCCCTAGGCCAACAGACGGCATCGGAGCGAAGCGCGCCCTGGGCCGCCTTCCGCTCGCCTCCACAGGGTCTGCCGGCCCGCGGGGGCCCGTCTCAGCCTCGCGCATTCGAGGGCTCGGCGCCGTAACCGGCTTCACGTGGGGGATTCTCCCCCCTCTCCGCCAGTCTCTCTTTCAAAGCGCTCGAGGACCGGCGTCCTCCCGCTGTATCGGCGCCCGTCCGTGACCTCCGTGAAGCCCGCAGGCCGCGATCAGAAGCTGTATCCGACGCGCAACCGCATCTGATGGCGGTCGAAGCTCGACAGGTCGAGCGGCCCGGGCTCGCCCGTCGCCCGCCCGGCGACCTGGAAGCTCCAGGTGAACGAGGCCCAGGCCTGGGGTGACAGGGTCGTGTAGGCGGTCGGCCCGAGATACACGGCCTCGCCCGCGAACCTATCGAGCGCCAGACCGTCGTAGGTCCGGGCATAGCGTGCCTCGCCGCCGAGGAAGAGGCCGGGCCGGACGCAGTAGGCCAGTGCCCCCGCCACCTCGATCCCCGAACCGCGCACGGGCGCGTCCATCGCGGTCAGCCGCGTCGTCGAGAGCGCGAAGCCGACATTGACGGCGGCGATCAGCTTGCCGGGAATGATCTCGCGGTCGGCCAGCAGGCCGATCTCGGTGCCGAAGCTGCGCGCCGGCACGCCCGACCCGCCGTCGACGGTTCCGTAGCCCGGCACGATGTTGAGGGTCAGACCGAAGGCGGCCGCCCGGCGGTCCAGCAGGCGCAGCCGGGTCTCGAGGAAGCCGCCGTTGAAACCGCCCGTGGTCCGGGTCGGGGTGCCGGGCGCACCGATGTCGTAGGCGTTGAAGGTGACGCCCGGAGCCAAGCGGAAATCGTGGGTCAGCGGCACCTTCAGGGCCAGGGAGCTGTCCACGGTCAGGAAGCGGGCGACGCGCCGGCCGAGGCGCCCGCTCGTCTCCCATTCCAGCTCCGCCTCCCCGGGAACGCCGAGGTCGCTGCCCTCGGTGAAGCCGAACAGATGCTCGCTGTCGAGGTCGCCCGGCGTCAGGTTCTCGGCGGCGGTGGGCAGGCTCTGGGCCAGCGCCGGGGCCGCGGTGAGCGCGAGCGCCGCGGCGAGGCCGCACAGGACCGATCCCGGAGCCGAGCGTCGACGCGGAGTGCCGGTGTGCGTCATAGCCCTGACCCATCATTATAGCTGATGCTATATCTAATAGGGTTGGCGATGCCAGGCCGTCAACGGCCGGGCGTGCCGTATGGGCGGGTCGACGAAGGTCCGGCCGCGGATCCGGCGCGGCGCGCGCCGGAGGAAGCGGCGGCGCGCGGCGGCCGCGGCGCCGGTCGTGGGCCGGTCGGGCGTGAGCCGTATCCGCGCTCCGGCTCACGCGGGACCGGTCTCGGGGGCTGTCCCGGCCGCGGGCGGGGCGGCGACCGGCCCGGGCTGCCGCCCGCGCGCGCGGCGCTCCTCGAGGCGCTGCAGGATCACGTAGAAGGACGGGACGAACAGCACCGCCAGGCAGGTCGAGGCGAGCATGCCGCTGAACACCGTGATGCCGATGGACTTGCGCGCCGCGGCCCCGGCCCCGGAGGCGGTGACGAGGGGCAGGACGCCGAGGATGAAGGCGAACGAGGTCATCAGGATCGGGCGGAAGCGCAGTCGCGCCGCCTCCACGGCGGCGGCCGCGATGTCGAGGCCGGACTGCCGCTTCTCGCGGGCGACCTCGACGATCAGGATGGCGTTCTTGCTCGCCAGCGCGATCAGCAGGATCAGGCCGATCTGCGTGTAGAGGTTGTTGGCGACGCCGAGCAGCAGCAGCGCCCCGACCGTGCCCAGCAGCGCCAGCGGCACGCCGAGCAGGACCGCCAGCGGCAGGATCCAGCTCTCGTACTGGCCGGCCAGGACCAGGTAGACGAGGAGGATGGCGAGCCCGAACACGAGGTAGATCTGCGCGCCGACCGCCTTCTCCTGGTACGACATCGCCGTCCAGTCGTAGCCCGTGCCCGGCGGCAGCACCTTCGCGGCGATCTGCTGCATCAGGTCCAGCGCCTGCCCGGAGCTGAAGCCCGGTGCCGCCCCGCCGACGATCGTCGCCGTCGGGTAGAGATTGTACAGGCTGATCAGGGACGGGCCCTGCACGGTCCTGATCTCCACGACGGTGCCGAGGGGCACCATCACGCCGTTGCCGGCGCGCACCTTCAGGTTCTCGACGTCCTCGGGACGGAGCCGGTAATCGGGCGCGGCCTGCACGTAGACCTGGAAGGTCCGGCCGAACTTGTTGAACTGCGTGACGTAGGACGAGCCCACGTAGCTCGAGAGCGTCGAGAAGACCTGACCGACCGTCACGCCGAGGGCCTCGGCCTTGACCCGGTCCACCGCGATCGCGATCTGCGGCACGCCGGCCCGGAACGAGGTGTTGAGCTTCCGCAGCCCGGATTGCGCGTTCCCGTCGGCGACGATCGTCCGGGCGAGGCTCTCCAGCAGCGGGTAGTCGAAGTCGCCGTTGCGCAGCTCGATCTGCATGGTGAAGCCGCTGGCGTTGCCGATGCCCTGGATCGGCGGCGGGATCAGCACGAAGGTGTCGGCGTCCTCGACGCCCGCCAGCATCGTGTTGAAGCGCTCGTAGAGGCTGCGCAGATCCTGGCCCTTCTCCCCGGCGCGGGCGTCCCAGTTCTTGAGAACCACGTAGGCGACGCCGGCATTGGGCAGGGTGGCGTTCGAGTCGAGGACCGAGATGCCGCTGATCGAGAGGACGTTGTCGACGCCCGGCGTCGCCTTCGCCCGGGCGCTGATCCGCTGCATCACGGCGTCGGTGCGCTCCTTCGAGGCCCCGTCCGGCAGCTGCGCGCCGATCAGGACGTAGCCCTGATCCTCGGTGGGCAGGAAGGCGGTGGGCAGGCGGGTGAGCCCCCATCCGGCGAGACCGATCAGCAGGAGTGCCGCGGCGACCATCAGGCCGCTGCGCCGGACCATGCTGGCGATCAGCCGGGCGTACCCGTTCTCCAGGACGCCGTAGACGCGGTTGAAGCCGCGGTAGAACACGTTCCGCTTCTCCGGCGGCACCGGCTTGCGCAGCCACAGGGCGCACTGGGTCGGCTTCAGGGTGGCGGCGTTGATCGCGCTGATCAGCGCGGTCGCGGCGATCACCAGGGCGAACTGCTTGTAGAGCTGCCCGGTCAGGCCGGGCAGGAACGCGGCCGGCACGAACACCGACATGAGCACCAGGGTGATGCCGATGATCGGGCCGAACAGCTCCTCCATCGCTTGCTCGGCCGCCGCCCGCGGCGAGAGGCCCGCGTCGATGTGGTGGGACACCCCCTCGACGATCACGATGGCGTCGTCCACCACGATGCCGATGGCCAGCACGATGGCGAACAGCGTCGAGAGGTTCACGCTGAAGCCCATCGCCGCCATGGCGGCGAAGGCGCCGATGATCGTCACCGGCACCGTCGTCGCCGGCACCAGCATGGCGCGCCAGTCCTGGACGAAGACCAGGATGACGATCAGGACCAGGGCGGCCGCCTCGAACAGCGTCCTGTAAACCTCGTGGATCGAGGCCTGCACGAACTCCGTCGTGTCGAACGGGATGGCGTAGACGAGGCCCGACGGGAAGGTCTTGGCGAGCTCGGCCATCCGGGTGCGGACCGCGTTCGCCACCGTCAGCGCGTTCGCCTCGGGCAGCTGGTAGATGCCGATGCCCGCGGCGGGCTGCCCGTTCAGGGTGAAGGACTGGCTGTAGGTCTGCGCGCCGAGCTCGACGCGGCCGACGTCGCGCAGGCGGGTGATGCGGCCGCCATCCTGCGCGTCCGCCTTGATGACGATGTTCTCGAAGTCCGGGGCGTTGTTGAGCCGCCCGTTGACGTTGAGGGTGTACTGGAAGTCCTGGCCGGCCGGGACCGGCGGCATCCCCACGGCGCCCGCGGTGACCTCCTGGCTCTGCTGCTGCACGATGTTGATGATGGCGTCGGGGGTGAGGCCCCGGGCCTGCACGAGGTCGGGGTCCAGCCAGATCCGCATCGCGTACTGGCCGGCGCCGAAAACCGTGACGTTGCCGACGCCGGGCAGGCGGGCCAGCTCGTTCTGCACGTTGATGACGCCGTAATTCGACAGGAACAGGCTGTCGAACTTCCCGTCGGCGGCCGACAGCGTCACGAATTGCAGGATCGCGGTGGATTTCTTCTGGGTCGTGACGCCCTGGACCTGGACGGCCTGCGGCAGCGACGACATCGCGATCGCGACGCGGTTCTGCACCAGCACCTGGGCCTGATCGCCGTCCGTCCCGATCGCGAAGGTGACGGTGAGCGTGTAGGTGCCGTCGCTCGCGCTGGTCGACTGCATGTAGAGCATGCCCTCGACGCCGTTGACCTGCTGCTCGATCGGCAGCGCCACCGTGTCGACCACCGTGCGGGCGCTCGCGCCCGGATAGCGGGTGGTGACCTGGACCGTCGGCGGCACGACGTTGGGATACTGGGACACCGGCAGGTTGAGCAGCGACACCGCGCCGATCAGCACCATGACCAGGGCCAGCACGTTGGCCAGGACCGGCCGCTCGATGAAGAAGCGCGAGATCATGCCGTAGGCCCTCGGTGCCGGCGTCTCAGGGGCCGTCCCACCGCATCGGCGGGACGCGCTTTGGCGGAGGCCGACCCCCGGGCGCGGGGAGGATCGGCGCCGCAGACCCGGGGCCGCGTCGGCGCGGCCGGGTCCCGCGGCCGATCTCTCACCGCTGGGGCGGCGCCGGTTCGGACGAGGCGTCGGCCACGGCCGCCCTCTGGGGGGCGACCTTCGCGCCCGGTATCGCCCGCTGGATGCCGTCCGTGACGACCCAGTCGCCGGGCGCGAGCCCCGTCTCGATCACCCGGTAGCGCCCGTCCCGGGGGCCGAGCGTCACCACCCGCTGAGAAACGACATCGTCGGCCCCGACCGTGAGCACGTAGCTGCCCTGCTGGTTCGTCCCGATGGCGTCGTCGCGGACCAGCAGGGCCTTATCCTGGCGTCCGACCGGGATCCGGACCCGCACGAACAGGCCCGGGAGGAGCGCGTGGTCGCCGTTCTCGATGAGCGCCCGGGCCATCAGCGTGCCGGTGGACGGGTCGACCTGCGGCGCGAGGTAGTCGAGCTTGCCGGTATGGGGATAGCCGGTCTCGGTCTGCAAGCCGATCTCCACCGGGATCTTGGACAGGTCGCCCAGCGTCCGCTGCGTCGCGAGCAGGTGCTGCTTGACCAGCAGAACCTGCTGCTCGCTGACGTTGAAGTAGACGTAGAGCGGATCGATGCGCACGAGCTGCGCCAGCTTGGTCGGCCCGCTGATGCCGACGAGCGCCCCGACATCCACGAGGTGGTTGGTGACCACGCCGTCGAAGGGCGCCGAGACCTGCGTGTAGCCGAGATTGATGGTGGCGATGTCGAGATTGGCCTGCGCCTCCATGAGGGCGGCGCTGGCTTGGTCCAGCTTGGTCTTCGCGTCCTCGACGCGCGCCTGCGAGGCGAATTCCTGCCGGCCCAGCGTGGACTGGCGCTGATACTCGGACTGGGCGTTCGCCAGGGTGGCCTGCTGCGCCGCCAGGGCGCCCTGCGCCTGCTTGAGCTGCGCCTCGTAGGTGTTGCGCTGGATGGAGAAGAGCGGCGCGCCCTTCTTCACAACGGCGCCGTCCCTGTAGGTGATCGCCTCCAGGAAGCCCTGGACCCGCGCCTCGAGTTCGACGGCCGCGAAGGCCTTGGTGTTGCCGGTGAGCTCGAAGTAGCGCGTCACCGTGCGCATGGCCGGCTGCGCGACCGAGACGGTGGGCGGCGGCGGCGGGACGTACTGGTTCGAATCGTGGCAGCCGGCGGCGAGTCCCGCGATGGCGGCCAGGGTGAGGAGACGGAGGGATCCGGGGAGCTGAAACACGATCGGCACGGTCGACCCTCAACCTGAGAGCGTTACGGGACGGTCTTCGGCCTCGGTCCAGCCGCGGCTACTGGCCGTCCTCGGCCTTGGCTTCCCGGGCGAGGGTCAGGCACTCCAGCAGATCGACGTAGCTGGGCAGGCCGTCGAGCTGGGCTTCCGCCGCGCAGCGCGTCCGGTCGACCGCCGGGAAGCTGGACCACTTCTTGGCCACCTCGGCGCGGGCCGATCCCTCGTCCTGGAGGCAGAGTTTCTGCCGACCGACATCGAGGGTCATCTCCTGCGTCGCCGCCCGGCAGCTGCCACGAACGTCGAAGGCCGGCATCTTGTCCGAGACCGGCGTCGTCAACGCCAGCTCCAACAGCAGGGCGGGGACAGCAAACATCATGATCGGCACACCCGCGCGTCGCCTCGACCGGGTAGCCCGGTCGATCCGTGTTTTGGCAGCCCCGAACGGTTGCCGTGCCCTGCGGCAATACAGGTTCGATACGCAAGACCGACTCGATTCGGCTGCCTATCCTGTATCGGTAGCATAGCTCGCCGCCAAGTTGTCGCAACAAAAATTGTTATCAACCGGCGCATACTACCTAACATGGCCGGCGACCGGCATATCGGCGAGGCGATATCTGCGATATCCGCCCGATACGTAAGATCGATAGAGAGAAAAGGTTATTCTATAAATTATAAGCGTGTTCCCGGGCACTGGATCGGTTCAGCGTGCGCGCGGGGCGACTGTACAATCGTTCGGGCCGCGCACGCCGTCGTCGGCGTGTCGTCGGCGTGTCGTCGGCCAGCGCCGGGCCTGCGCTGACGAAGAAGCCCCCGGTGAGGCCGGCGACGAGGGCCCCGCCTCCGGCGCGGAGCGGGCGGGCTCGCGTCCGCGGCCCGGCGCCCGGGCCGTTCGGGTGAGCGTTCGCCGGGCGCCGGCGCGGCCGGCTGGGGGAGGATCGTCCGGGCGCGCGGTGCGCCTTGCCCGGCCGGGGCGCCCGCCTCACTGTGCGCGCGCCCGCTTCCGCGGCCGCAGACCCGACGGCGCCGCTTCACGGGAAGACCGGTAGGGAGAGACATGAATCTGCTGAAGCGGCTGTTCGGACGCGCCGATGCGGCACCGGCGGCGGAGGCGCCGCCGGACGAGCCGCTTCTCGTCAACGCCTACGCGACCGTGCGCGACCTGCCCGCGCTGGCCTTCCCCCACGAGCCGAACGGGCGTCGGGACCTGTCCGACCCCGCCTTGCAGCCGCATCTCGACGGGTTCATCGGCTACGTCATGGGACGGGGCGACGGCCAGATGACCGCCCTGCGCTACCACCTGTGGCGCCACCTGCAGCGCGTCCGCAACCACGTCAGCTTCGCGGTCGCCGCGTCCGATCTGCCGCGCGTCGAGGCCTGGGCGCTCGCGGCGAACGCCGTCCTCTTCCTGCCGGACGGCTCGGTGCGCGCGGCCGACATGGCGCTCCTCATGTCGGCCGCGGGTGAGACGGATCCCGCGGCGCGCCTGCCCTATCCGCCCGACGCCGTCGCGCGCCGCGCCCGGACCCTGGAGCGGCTGGGGAACCTGGACCCGAAGCCGCCGGCCGGCATGCCCCCCGCGCTCGGCGAGGCGGAGTTGGCACTTCGACCACCGGCGGAGGTGCTCCGGCGGGCTCTGGCACTGCTCTACATCGCCGCCTGGGGGCAGGCCTTCGGCGCCGGCACGACGCTGATCGCGCCGGGACAGAGGGCGCTGAATCCCACCGGCTTCGCTTCCCTGTCGCCGGCCGAGCGCGCCCGGATCGAGGCGGCGGACCCCAGGGACGCCGCGGCGGCCTCCTGGCGCTACGAGGCCGCGAACACCCTGCTGTGGGCGCTCGGCGCGAGCGCGGCCCGGATCGCCGACAGCGACGCCGCGGCCGACGTGGACGCGCTCTGGCGGGCAGTCGCGCCGCTCGCGCAGGACGCGGGCGCGGCGGATGTCGCGCGCCTGCGGCCGCCCGGCGAGATCCTGGAGGCGCTGGACCGCGCGTGGCGGGAGCACTGGGTCGTCCGGCAGGCGCGGCAGACGGGAGTGGCCCCCGCGGGGCTCAACGGCGACGTCGTGGCGGAGCGTCACGTCGCGCTGAACTGGCTGACCGGCTTCCAGAACGACCGCGACACGCCGTGGGACGCGATCGACACGCCGACGTGACCGCACCTCGGCTCAGCGGAGACCGTCGAAGTAGTCGAAGAACACGCGGTCCGGATCGTGCTTGTCGCGCAGCGCGCACAGCCTCTGCCACTTCTCGGGCGTGAACGCCTGGGCGACGATCTCGGGCTGCTCGACCGTGTCGGTCTCGCCGATGTAGTAGCCGATGTTGAACGGCTTCAGCGCGGCGATCACCGCCTGATGCCACGCGGCGTTGGCCTGGTCGTCGTCCGCCTCGCGCCACATGGTCCAGGGGCCGCCGTAGACCTTCGAGGTCATGGAGCGGGCCATGTCCCGCTGCGGCCCCGGGACGTCGGGCCCGCAGAAGATCGTCGACAGGAACACCGAGGTCGCCGAAGGCGCGCTCCGCCACAGGGGCAGGATGGCGGCCATCAGCGCGCCGGGGCAGTGATTGGAGTAGGTGGCCTCGACCCGGGAGCGCACGCCCTCCGGGAAGAGCGCGCCGGACGCGTCGAAGAGCTGCTCGAAGTCGAGGGGCGTCGCCCGCGCGCGCGACAGGGGCGCGACCGGTGCGCCGTCCAGCGGCGCCAGCGCGCGCCGCGCCGCCTCCGGTGTGTCTTCGAAGGCGGTGGCGGTGACCATGCAGACCCAGCCGTTCTGGGCCGCCGCCTGCTCGGCCAGCGCGGGCGGCGCCTTGACGAGGAACTGGGTCAGCTCGACGCTCGGCGCGATCGTCGGCGCCGCCTCGCCGAGCCACCTGCCGATGGCCGGCGCGTCCTCGAGGCGATAGAAGTACTCGCTCCCGTGAATGGCTTTCGGCAGCGCGTGGAGCTTGAGGAAATACTTCGTGACGATCCCGAAGAAGCCCGGGCCTGCGCCGCGCGCGGCCCAGAAGAAGTCCGGGTTCTCGGTCTCGCTTGCCCGGATCAAGTCGCCCTGGGCGGTGACGAGCTCGATCGCCTCGAGGCTCTCGGTCCCGTAGCCCCAGACCGTGGGGTTCCAGGCCATGCCGCCGCCGAGGAAGTAGCCGCTGGCCTTGACCTGAGGACAGTGGCCGGTCGGGAAGGCGAGGCCGTGGCCGTTGAGCGCCTTCTGGATGTCGCGGTTGCTGAGAACGGGCTGGATGACGGCCCGGCGCTGCGCGACGTCGATCGCCAGGATCTTGTCGAGGCTCCCGAGGTCGATCAGGATCCCGCCGTTGCGCAGGGTCGGCTGGCACCAATTGTGGCCGCCGCCGCGGACGACCACCTTGAGGCCGTGCGCGCGGGCGAACGTCACCGTGGCGACGATGTCGTCCTCGTCGGCCGCCTTGACGATCATCTGCGGTGCCCGGTCCGGGATCAGTCTGTTCCACAGGTTCCCGTGAAGGGCGTCCCGGAACTGCGGGTCGCCCGCGTCGATGACCGGGCCTCTGCAGACCGTCCTCAGGCTCTCAGCATTCATGTCCAGGCACTGCGCGGGCGGGGAGACCCGCTCGGGCGAGGGGGCCTGAGCGGGCGGAACAGGACGGCCGATCTCGCGATCCGGCCCTCAGTAGGGGACGCGGTCCGCTTTCTGCGCGTACTTCTTCCAGACCTCGACGGCCTCCTCGCGCATGATCTGCTGGGTCGGGATGGAGCGCTCGCCGACATCCTTCTTGAGTTCGGCGTAGATCATGCTGTCGTCGAAGCCGCCGTACTCCAGCGCGTCTTCGACCTGCGCCGCGTAGTAGACGTTCTTGACGCCGGCCCAGTAGGCGGCCGCCATGCACATCGGGCAGGGTTCGGCGCTGGTGTAGAGCGTCGCGTTCCGGAGCTTGAAGCTGCCCTGCGCCTTGCAGGCCTTCCGGATGGCCTCGATCTCGCCGTGCCAGGTCGGGTCGTTCTCGGCGACGACGCGGTTGGCGCCCTCGGCGATGATCTCGCCGTCCTGGACGATCACGCAGCCGAACACGCCGCCGGCGCTGTCGACCAGTGACGTCTTCTCCGACAGGGCGATCGCCCGGGCCATGAACTTCTCGTGGTTGTCAGACATTGGAACCTCTGTCGTCGCGAAACGGGTCGGCTGATCGAGACTGTGAACCGCGGAGACTTGCTTATCGAGGGGCGATCCCGTTTGTTGTGTCGAACCGCACTAGACTTCAAGGCGTGCTTAACGACTCGGGATCGGCCGGCCGACATTGCCGTCGGGTTGAGCAACGTCGCCGCGCGGTACGGCCGAGCGGTGTCGGCCGCGACGGGCACGCGACCGCCGTCGATCTGCGCGGGCAGGATCGGCGACGGGGCGTGGCGCGGTGCGGGACGTCCGGCTGAGACCGTGCGTCCCGCGAAGCGCATGTTCGTCAGCCAATAACGCGCGGCTACGATGTCTCTGTCGACAGGATAGACAGGGTCGACGGAGCCCCGTCAACGCTTCCGGACAATCGATCGCGGTGGAATTGTAAATGTCCAAGAATGCAATAGAGCGGCCGTGAATAGCTGATCAATGTTGCCGGCAGGCCGATCCGGGCAGCACATCCGGCGCGTTGCGGCCGCGGCCGCGGCCCTCGATCGGGGCGGCGGCGCCCCGGCTGAGACGGACGGACAAGAAATAATCCGTCCCGTCACGGCCGGGCAATCCCGCCTCAGGGCACCGCGATCCGGGTCGGAGGGGGCGGCGCCGCCGCGCGGGGCGACGGCGCGACCGGTCCGGGACCTCCAGGCTTCGCGGGGCGATCTTCCAGTCGCTGGTGCCGGCCCGGATCGCGGGGCGTCCCGGAAGCGGGCGATCAGGCGGCCGGACGCTCCGCGAGGACGTCGCGGATGGCGCCCCTGACGTGCCCGAGGGCGTCCGCCTCGTCCGAGCCGCCGGTCACGGCGGCCTCGAGGGTCCGGCACGCCGCCGCCAGGCGCGTGTAGCCGAGGCTGCCCGCCATGGCGATCAGGGCGTGCGCCTCCTGGGCGATCGTCGGGCGCGGGGTTCCGGGCGGGAACGCCGCCTCGAGGCGCGCCCGCAGGTCGCCGGTCAGGCGCGCGACCTCGGCCGCGCCGATCGCGTCGCGGAGGCGCTCGACCCGCGCCGCGTCGCGGACAGGTTCCGGATCGGGCGCCGGGCGCGCGGCCGGAGCCGCCGCGAGGCCGGCCGCCGCGGCCGACAGCCCGGCCGGCGTGAGGCTGACCGCCAGCCCGCCTCCGGCCGGCACGCAGGCGGCCAGTTCCTGCTCCGTCAGGGCCAGGATCGCCGCCATGGCGGCGCTGCGGACCAGCCCGGCCGCCAGGATGGGCGCCGGCGCCTCGGCGGCCGACAGGGGCAGGCTGCGGGCGCCGACGTGGAGCCAGCTGAGCAGCCGGCAGGCCGGATCGTCCGAATCCCGAACCGCGGCGGCGAGTCCCGCGCGGCGCTCGGCGAAGGCGCGGCAGGTCTGCGCCAGCGCCGTCCAGGCGGCCGGATCGTCCACCCGGAACGTCGCGTCGCAGGCGTGGCCGAGACGTCCGGTCAGATCGACGGTGGGGAGCAGGTGGCCAGGGCTTCCCGGCGGCAGCGCCCGGCTCTGCGCGAGACCCTCCGCCGCGCCGATCAGGATGAGATCGGCCTCCGCCACGGGGGCGAGGCGGAAGGCGTGGCCCACCGCGGCGGCCGCCTCGGCGCCGAGATCCGGGTACAGGGCGGCGCGCGGGCGCCCCGGGAGGCCGCGCCGCCGCCACAGCGCCTCGGCCGGCGCCTCGTCGGCGGGCCTCGGCGACGGGTCCGGTGCGACGCCCGCGGGCCCGTCCGACGCCGCGTCCGGCGCCGCGTCGGGCGCGCGCAGGCGGTCGAGCGTCGCGTACAGCAGGTCGGGCTCGACCGGCTTGACCAGGATCGCGTCGAACAGCGCGTCGGCGCCCCGGCGCGACGCCAGGCCGTGCCGGTCGGCCGTGATCCCGACGAGGCGGACGCGCCCCTGCGCGCCGACGATCTCGCGCATCAGCCGCGCGAGAGCGTACCCGTCCATCTCGGGCAGGTGGTAGTCGATGAGCACGACGGCGTGGCGGCGCTCGCTCAGGAGCCGCAGGCCCAGAAACCCGTCGGCCGCGCAGTCGAACGCGTCGCCGCGCGCCGCCAGCAGGGCGCCGATCAGGTCGCGCGAGCCGGGATCGTCCTCGACCAGCAGGATACGGTCGGTCATGCGATCCTCACGGGCGGATCCCGGTCCGGGCGACCGGGCCGCGGAGCGCCTCGGGTGGCAGGTCGGCGCCGCTCGCCTCGGCCTGGATGGAGGGCGGTGCGCCGATCGAGGCCTGCCGCAGCGCGGCCGGACCCGCGTCCTGGGGCCCGCGCCCGCCGTCCGGCGCCTCGGCGACGCCCAGGTAGCGCCGGCCCGGCGGCGGGGCGGTCGCGGCGACCGCGG
>Ga0208493_10028_pt1 | contig 118010 bp, 103 predicted proteins | sample AntDryMetagUQ493_FD_188088 | JGI IMG/M metagenome (GOLD analysis project Ga0208493, IMG submission 188088) | Polar desert microbial communities from Antarctic Dry Valleys - UQ493 (SPAdes) | ecosystem: Environmental > Terrestrial > Soil > Desert | place: Antarctic Dry Valleys | collected 2008-12-31 | reverse complement strand
CGCCCCCGCCAATCCCGCCCGCCCGGCCCACCCTCAGGAAACCCGCTTTCAGCGACCCACCCACCCCACCACGGAGGGGCTCCGCCGTTCGCCGATCGCCCGCCGCAGGCGGCTTTTCGCGCTGCAGCATGCCGGCGGGCAAACCTGCGCCATCATGGATACCCCGCCCCCGCCAGGACCGTCCCATGCAGCAGTACCTGCTTCTGATCTATATCGAGCCTGCCCTGCTGCAGGCCCTGCCCATCGAAGAATTCAACGCGCTGATGCGCGACTGCCTGGCCCACGCCGACAAGCTGCAGGCCGAAGGCACGCTGCTGGCCGCGCAGAAACTGCAGCCGGTCGACACTGCACAGACCCTGCGCGTGCGTGATGGCAACAGCCGTGTTCTCGATGGCCCGTTCGCCGAAACCCGCGAACTGCTGGCCGGCTTCAACCTGATCGTCGCCCGCGACCGCGACGAAGCCATGCGCATCGCCCGCGACTTCCCGTGGGCGCGCTTCGGCAGCATCGAAGTGCGGCCGCTGGAAGACATGGACGCCGAGCGCGAACGTTGCGGCGCCCCGGCTGCGGCTATGGCAGCAGCCGTACCCTGATCTCGCGCGGGCCGACGCCTTCGTTGCCGCTGTAGTCGCGCACGCTGGCGCGCACGATGTACTCGCCCGGCGGCAGCGCCGCCGGCTGCCAGCGCCCGGTTTCCATCAGGCCGTCGCGCACGGTGTTGGTGGCCAGGTAGCGGAAACGGGTGACCGCGCTGCCATGCACGGTGATGCCGCTGTCCGGTGCGTAGGCCACGCGCACCGCTTCCTTCTGCGGCGGCATGCGGTTGAACACGATGTTCCAGCGCGGCTGCTCGTAACCCTGCAGCGGCTGCCCAGCGGCATCGAGGATCTGGTAACCGACCTGGTACATGCCCAGGCGGCGGCGCGGCAGGTTGTTGTCGACCTGGTCCCAGGCCTCGACCACGATCTGCACGCCGCGGCCCTGGCGCGCCACCATCACCACGCCATCGCTGCCGGCGGCCATCGGCTGGTCGTTGTCGTCCAGCAGGGCCACATCGGTGATGCGCGGCGCGAAGTGGTCGGCGTAGCCCTGGAAGCCCAGCGCCACCGCGTTGGTCTCGAAGCCGCCGGTACCCACCGCCAGGTGCACGTGCGCCTGGTTGTTGATGCTACCCAGGCGGTCACCGACGTGGATGCGCATGCCGCGGCGCACGCGCATCCGCTCCAGCCTGCCCTGCTCGTCGTACAGCGCCTGCCAGCGCGCATCGTAGGGTTCGTCGCGCGGGGTGCGGCCGACCCGCATGTGGATGTACTTGAGGCGATCCACGACCAGGCCCTCGGCCTGCTCACCCAGGTTCCAGGCGGCCACCGGGCTGCTGATCTTGCCTTCGGCGATCGCCAGCACGGTCTGGCCCACATCACCGCGCACGTCGAAGCCGCCATGCAGGTGGTGGCGGCTCTCACCGGTGAAGTTGCCGCGCACCTCGCCCAGGGTGCCGACCACTTCGTGCCAGCCGTCCTGCGGTGCCAGCGGCCAACGGCCCCCGGTCTTCGGCAGCGCGGCATCGGCAGCCGGCCCGACCAGTGCCGGTGCCGGCAGGTCGCCCACCGGCAGCGGGCGCAGGCGATGCAGGCGGTAGCTGGCGGCGTCGGCCACCAGCACGCTGCCATCGGCATCCAGCGCCAATCCGCTGGGGCGGGCCAGGCGCGGCAGGCGGCCATTGCCGACCAGCGCGATCTGATGGCCCTGCGGCGTCACCTGCACGATGCGGCCATCGAGATCACCCACGTACAGCACGCCGTCATGGGTGGTGGCCAACGACAGCGGCCCATTGATCACGCCACCGGCGGCGACCACGGTGCTGACCGTACCATCGGCACCCACCCGGCGCACGGCGTTGTTGAACAGGTCGGCCACCAGCAACGCGCCCTGCGCGTCGAAGGCCAGCGCCACCGGCGTATCGAAGCGCGCAGCGGCGCCCACGCCATCGGCAAGGCCCGGCCGATCACCACCGGCCAGGGTGCGCACGCTGCCATCCGTACCGATCACCCGGATGCGATCGTTGAACGTATCGGCCACGTAAACCTGGCCCTGCGCATCCACGGCGATGCCCATCGGCGCATCGAAGCGGGCCTGCGCGGCAGGGCCGTCGGCGTGGCCCTGTTCGCCACCGGCCAGCGTGGTCACCTGGCCATCGGTGCTGATGCGGCGGATCGCATGGTTGCCGGTGTCGGCCACATACAGGTTGCCCTGCGCGTCGGCGGCAATGCCCGAAGGCGTGTTGAAACTGGCCTGCAGTGCAGGGCCATCGACACGTCCCTCGCCCTGCCCGGCCACCGTTTCAACGCGGCCATCGGGAAGGCGGCGACGGATCCGGTTGTTGTCGCCGGCATCGGTGAAATAGACGCTGCCATCGGCACTGCGCAGCAACGCGTACGGATCGGCGAAGCGTGCCTCCGCGGACGCGCCATCACGGTCACCCGGGTGGCCATCGCCGGCCAGCGGTTCAATCTGCGCGGTCCACGCCAACGGCGTCGGAGCCGGACCCGCCGGTTCAGCCAGCGTATGCAGCGGTGTCTCCCACCAGGTCGCAGCCAATGCCACTACCGTCGCCAACGCTACGCCTGCCGCCATCCATTGCCACCGTGCCATCGTGCTGCGCTGCCTGCCTGCTGTCTGAAGAGGCACCGACAATAGACGCTGCGCGTGCGATCCGCCACGGCCGATTGTGCGGCTGAACGCCAGAATTCGCTTCGTCGTGCTTGTCCTCGCTGGCTGCAGCAGGTTCAATGCGGTTCCCACGGATGGAGATTCTCCATGCCCCGCGTTCTCCCGCTCACCGCCCTGCTGCTGGCCGCATTGGCCAGCACATCCGCCACTGCTTCGATCACGGTGGCGCCGCAGAAGCCGTCAATCACCGCCGATGCGATGCACCAGGCCTATGCCACGCGCTGGGATGAGGCCATCCAGCAGTCACGCAGTGGCAACACGCTGGGCGCGCTGATCAGCATGGAACGGCTGATGGAGGATCCCCTGCTGGACGACTTCGATGCCGAGCATCGTGGCCGCGCCTCGCAGGTCGCTGGCTGGACCGCACTGATGCAGAAGAAGCCGGCCCTGGCCCGCCGCTACCTGCAGCGGGCGCAGGAGGCCCTGCCGGAGGATGCACAGATCCTGCTTACCCAGGTGTCGGTGGAACTGTCGGACAACCAGCCGGCCGCAGCCACCACCTTCCTGGTGAAGGCACTGCAGCATGCCGACGCGCCGCTGCCGGTCGATCACCACGCCATCAACTACCTGCAGTACCGCCTGCGTGACCAGCCGATGAAGCGCATGGACCTGCTGCAGGCGCTGTTTGACAACGGCTGGAAAAGTGCCGGCCTGGAACCCACCGGGCTGTGGCTGACGCTGGCCACGCTGCAGGCCGACAATGGCCGTGGCGACGGCATTCCAGCCACGCTGGCCCGCATCGACAGCCCGGCCGAGATCATCCGCCTGCGCAGCGACAAGCGCTTCGACCGTTATGTCGATCGCGGCGATGCGCGTTTCGATCCGGTGCAGGCGGCGCAGCGCCACCTCGATGAACTGCGCGTCTCCGGCCTGCTCGACCGTGCACTGGACGCGCGCATGGCCGAGTTCAGCACCACCCTGCTCATGCTGGACCGCAACGAGGAAGTGCTGTCGTTGACCGAAGGCATGGCCGGTGCCGCGAGCAACGGCGAATCACCTGCCGCCGCCGAAGCGGAATGGGTGGCCTGGCTGCTCAACAGCCGGCTCACCGCACTGCGCCGGCTGGGCCGCACCGATGAGGCACTGGCCACGGCGCAACAGGCCCAACGCATCGGCGCACTCGGCCCGGATGGTGTCGAGCACCAGATGAATGTCGGCTTCGTCTTCAGTTCGCTGGGGCGCATGCAGGACGCTGCGCAGGCAGTGAATGACATGCCGGGCCTCGCCGGCTACGGCAAGGCCGCGCAGGCGCTGCTGCAGTTCGCCGCCGCCCGCGAGCGTGGTGATGCCAAAGCGCGCGAAGCGGCACGCGCGGTGATCCTGGCCCAGCGCGAGGATGCCCGCCTGTTCCATCGCGAAATGCTGCTGGAGGAAGGCAACCTGGACGGTGCCGCCGCCGTGCTGATCGAACAGCTGCGCTCGCCCATCGAACGCGGTGAAACCCTGGCCAGCCTGCAGGACATGCGCACGTATCCGTCATTGCCGGGTGATGTGCGCATCGATGCCGCGTGGCGTGCACTCAAGCAGCGTGCCGACGTGCAGGCCGAGGTGGCACGCGTCGGCCGCATCGAGCGCTACGACCTGGTCAGCACCTCCACCTCGCGCTGAGCGGCTTTTGTGTAGAGCCGAGCCGATGCTCGGCTGCAATTGGCGCAGCCGAGCATCGGCTCGGCTCTACAACGCCACGTGCAGGCGGCACCGTCCGCTAGCGCGCCGGCACTTCGGTGCGGATGCCCATCGCTTCGCGGTAGCGTGCGTACAGCGCCATCACCTTGTCCACGTAGGCCAGGGTTTCGGCGTAGGGCGGCACGCCCTTGTAGCGGGTGACCGCACCGATGCCCGCGTTGTAGGCGGCCGCCGCCAACGGGCGGTCGCCGTTGTAGCGGCGCAGCAGCGCGCGCATGTAGCGCGCGCCACCCTCGATCGACTGCTGCGGCGAGAACGGATCGCTCACCCCGTATTCCTGCGCGGTTTCGGGCATCAGCTGCATCACGCCCTGTGCGCCCTTGCTGGATACCGCCAGCGCGTCGAAATTGCTTTCGGCGTGGGCGATGGCACGCAGCCAGGCATCATCGACGCCGGTGGCCCTGGACGCGGCCTTGAACTGCCGGGCGTGCTGCGCCAGCTGCGGCGTGCCGACCTTGCCCAGGCCCTCGTGCGCCGGCTCGCCTGGCGGCGTGGCCACGGTGAACTTCAGGAACACCCGCGAGCCGGGCAGGTTGCGCGTGGAGTAGACCAGCGCCCCGTCCTGTTCGCGCTCGTACAGCACGCCGCTGAACACGCCCATGTTGCCCCACAGGTTCGGGGTCTGGACGGCGTTGTCGTCGATCTCCTTCGGCGTGCACCGCGATCCCGGCTCCGGCGCGGTGGCCAGGCTGACGGTGTTGCCCTGCACGCAGCGGTAGACGGTGCGCGCGGCGGCCAGCCCGGGCCACAGGCTGGGCAGCAGCAACAGCGCGAGCAGGAGGGGGCGAGGGGACATGGCGGCCGGATGATCCGGCCGTGCCCGCTAATGTTGGGTGAATGGGGGCCGGCAGGGCGGCGTCCTGCACCCGTGGTAGTGCCGGCCGCTGGCCGGCAACCTCAACAGCAACAGCCGTTTTCCCGCGAGGAGGCGGGGTGGGTCCCGCGACCTGCCGGGGTCACATCCCGTTGCTGAGCAACGGGACCTGACCCCACTTCGGATCACTTCGCGGTCCTCCGACGCACCCAATAGCCCACGCCCAGCAGCACGAACCACGCCGGGCTGGCGATCAGCGCCTGGCGGGTGTCGCCCTGCAGGCTCAGCAGCACCAGCACGGCGGCGAAGAACACCAGGCAGGCCCAGCACATCGCGACGCCGCCGGGCATCTTGAAGATCGATGCAGCATGGCGCTCCGGATAGCGACGGCGATAGGCCATGTAGGCCACCAGGATCAGCGACCAGACGAAGATGAACAGCACCGTCGCCAGTGTCGTCACCAGGGTGAAGGCGGTCACCAGGTTGGGAATCAGGTAGATCAGCAGCGTGCCGCCCAGCAGGCACAGGCACGAGAACAGCAGGCCACGGGCCGGCACTGCGGCGCGCGACAGTTTCGACAGCCCGCGCGGGGCGTGGCCCTCTTCGGCCAGGCCGTACAGCATGCGGCTGGTGGAGAAGATGCCGCTGTTGGCCGAGGACGTGGCCGAAGTCAGCACCACGAAGTTGATCAGGCTGGCGGCGGCGGGAATGCCGGCCAGCACGAACAGCTGCACGAACGGGCTCTTGTCCGGCACCACCTGGCGCCACGGGGTGACCGCCATGATCGCGATCAGCGCCAGCACGTAGAAGATGATGATGCGCACCGGGATCGAGTTGATCGCCTTGGGCAGGTTGCGCTCGGGGTCGGCGGTTTCGGCGGCGGTGGTGCCGACCAGCTCGATGCCGACGAAGGCGAACACCGCAATCTGGAAGCCGGCGAAGAAGCCGACCAGCCCCATCGGGAACATGCCACCGTCATTCCACAGGTTCGACAGCGACGCGGTGTGGCCGCTGGGTGAGGTGAAGCCCCATGCCACCAGCCCGGCGCCAGTGATGATCAGCGCGCAGATCGCCACGATCTTGATCAGCGCGAACCAGAATTCCATTTCGCCGAACAGCTTCACCGTCACCAGGTTCAATGCCAGCAGCAGCATCACGCAGGCCAGCGCCGGTTTCCAGGCTTCAAGCCCGGGGAACCAGAACTGCGCGTAGGCGGCAATGGCGATCACATCGGCGATGGCGGTGACGATCCAGCAGAACCAGTAGGTCCATCCACAGAAGAACCCGGCCCACGGGCCGAGCAGGTCGGTGGAGAAATCGATGAAGGATTTGTACTGCAGGTTGGACAGCAGCAGTTCGCCCATCGCGCGCATCACGAAGAACAGCATCGCGCCGATGATCAGGTAGACGAAGACGATGGAGGGGCCGGCCAGGCTGATGGTCTTGCCCGATCCCATGAACAGGCCGGTGCCGATGGCACCGCCGATGGCGATCAGTTGCAGGTGGCGGTTGGACAGGCTGCGGCGCAGGTGCTCGGGGGGCGTTGCGGGCTCGGTCATGGGCGCGGGCAAAAGGGGCGGGCGAAGCATTCGACGGTAGTCCTCCGCGGCGCCGAGCGCCAGCGCCAGACGGACCCATTGCGTCAAAGCGGGCCGCTTTCACCACAATGTGACCGAATACCGTATTGATCCCATTCCGCCCGGCCCGGCGCCATGCTCAGATAGCCGCACCTGCCCAAGGACCGGCCCACCATGCGCCCTGCCCCGCCCGCCCCGCTGGAGCCCCGGCCATGAGCCGGCTGCGCGTCATCATCGGCGGCACCGCCCTGGCCCTGCTGGCCGCTGCGCTGCCGATCGCGGTCATGGCCTACGCCACCTGGGACCGCGCGATCAGCGTCGAACAGCAGCGCCTGCGCGACATCGCCGATCGCACCCTGCGCCGCTCCGACCTGTCCTACCAGGAAGCGCTGGCGGCACTGAAATCGGCCGAGGCCGGCGCCTACGTACCCTGCAGCCCCGAACACATCCGGCGCATGCAGACCCTGGTGATGACCACCCCATCGATCGACCAGATGGGCTACTTCGAAGGTGGCAAGCTGCGCTGCACCTCGTGGGGTCCGTTCCTGTCCGATGTGGATCAACCCACGCCGGACCACGTCACCAGCGATGGCGCAGGCATTGCAGTGGATGTGCGCCCGGAAATCAGCGGCCGCCGCCAGGTGCTGGCGGTCCTGTATGGGTCCTACGACGCACTGGTGGACCCGCGCCGCTTCGTCGATGTCATTGCCGACCCGAACGTGCGGCTGGCGCTGGCCAGCCCCGATGGACGCCTGCTGGCCAAACAGCCCGGCCTGGATCCGGACCTGCTGGAGGCACTGCTGCGCGACCCCGGCGAAGGCCTGGATCACGCCACGCTGTTCGCCACCGCGCGCAACGAGGAATGGCTGGCCATCGCCACCACGCCGCGCACCGCGCTGGCCGCCGCCTTCCGCCAGCAGGCATGGCTGTACGTGCCGGTCGGCCTGCTGCTGGCCGCCGCCGGGGCCGGCCTGGTGATCTGGCTGTCGCGGCGCCGCCTGTCGCTGCGCGGTGAGCTGGCCACCGCCATCCGCCGCCGCGAGCTGTACCTGCATTACCAGCCGATCATCGAACTGGACACCGGCATCTGCGTCGGCGCCGAGGCGCTGGTGCGCTGGCAACGCCCGGATGGCACCCAGGTGCGGCCGGACCTGTTCATTCCGCTGGCCGAAGAGGCCGGCATGATCGCCGACGTCACCGACCTGGTGATCGAGAACGTGGTGCGCGACATGCGCGAGCTGCTGGTGGCCGACCGCAGCGCGCACATCGCGATCAACCTCGCCGCCGAAGACATCAGCAGCGGCCGCGCCCTGAAGATGATTTCCCGGCACATGGCCGGCAGCGGCATCCTGCCGCAGCAGATCTGGATGGAGGCCACCGAACGTGGCTTCCTCGACCTGGACCGCGCGCGCACCATGCTTGCCGCCGCCCGCCGCGCCGGCCACAGCGTGGCGATCGACGATTTCGGCGTCGGCTTCTCCAGCCTGCAGTACCTGCAGCAGCTGCCACTGGATGCGCTGAAGATCGACAAGTCGTTCATCGATGCGATCGGCACCGAAAGCGCCACCAGCCCGGTCACGCCGCACATCATCGACATGGCCAAGGAGCTGGGCCTGTGGGTGGTGGCCGAGGGCGTGGAAACCGAAGCGCAGCTGGCCTACCTGCACAGCCGGCATGTGGAATTCGGCCAGGGCTGGCTGTTCTCGCGGCCGCTGCCGCGTGATGAGTTCGTCGCCTTCCACCACAAGCGGCAGCAGCAGTACGGCGCTGCACGCGAGCACATGCAGAACCCGCGCAGCGTGCCGATCGAGCGTGAAGGGATCGAGTAGGACGGCCAACGGCAGAGCCCCTGGTGGTGGGTCGCGTACAGCTATCCCGGCGTTGGCCGGGACGGTCTCTGACAGGTTCTGGCGGCGGTCCCACTACGGAATCAACAGAAGAAGCAAACGCGAGTCGCTGCGCTCGGTAGATCCACGCCATGCGAGGATGGCGCGGCCCACGGTAGTGCCGGCCGCTGGCCGGCACCGCATCATCGTTGAGCGCCGCCTACGCCCACGCCTTCGGCCGTGCCAGCAACCACGCGACGGTCACCGCCAGCAACAGCAGCGGCAACCATCCCAGCTGGCTCGGGCCGCTGGCCTGCAGCAGCACGCCGCCCGCCACGCCGCCGGCCGCAATGGCCAGGTTCCAGCCGGTCACCAGCATCGACTGCGCCAGGTCCGCAGCGGCCCCGGCGCGTCGTGCCAAGGCGGTCTGGAACAGGGTCGGCACCGCGCCGAACGCCACGCCCCACAGGATCGTCGCCAGCAGCAGCGTGCTGGCCACGCCGGGCCATGCCAACAAGGCCAGCACCGGTACGATGAAGCCGATCACCGCCGCCCACACCAGCGCACGCAGGTGGCGATCCACGCCCCAACCAGCAATCCCGATGCCGGCAATCGCCGCCACGCCGAAGGCGAGCAGCAGCCGGTCCAGCCACGGGCCGGCACCCGCCTCCACCGCCAACGGTTCGATGTAGGTGTAGAGCACGTTGTGCGCCAGCACGTACAGCACCATCACCAGCAGCGCGCTGCGCACGCCCGGCATGCGCCAGACCTTGGCCAGCGACGCACGTTGACCGGCACCGGCCGCAGGCAGCGCCGGCAGTGCCCAGCGCGCGTACGCCAGCAGGCCCACGCCCAGCACGCTCATCAGCGCGAACGCCCAGCGCCAGCCGACCTGCTGGCCCAGCAACGTACCGGCCGGCACGCCCAGTGACAGCGCCAACGGCGACCCCACCATCGCCACCGCGATCGCGCGCCCCTGCAGCGACGGCACCACCATGCGTGCGGCATAGCCAGCCACCAGTGACCACAGCAGGCCACCGCTCACGCCTGCCAGGAAACGCGCAGCAAGGATCAGCGCATAGCTGCTGCTCAGCGCCGTCAACGTGTTGACCACCACGAAGCCGGCGATGGCCGCCAGCAACAGCGGACGCCGCGGCAGGCGCTGGGTCAACGCTGTCATCGGCAGTGCCGCCATCACCGAGCCCAGCGCATACACGCTCACCAGCTGGCCCACCGCCGCATCACTCACGCCCAGGCTGTCGCCCATCGGTCGCAGCACGCCGGCCGGCAGGGTCTCGGTCAACAGGGTGATGAAGCCGCCGCCTGCCAGCGCCAGCAGGCCCGCCCACGGCAAGCGCGTGGCCTCACCGGCCGGGCTGGCCGCATCGATGGCGTGGCCGCTCATCGCGCAGCCTCCAAGTCTGCATAGACCGCATCGCGCAGGTCATCGACAAAGGCGCCATCCATGCCTTCGTACAGGGTGTTGGTCAGCGCCACCACGCTCAGCCCACGCGCCGGATCAACGAACCAGCTGTGCCCATAAGCGCCGCCCCAGCGCCAGGTGCCTTCGCGCTGCGGCGTGCCGCTGGCAGCGGCCTCGCGCAGTAGTGCAAAGCCCAGCCCGAAGCCCCAGCCGGCCGGTTCCGGCGGCCCCTGCTCGCCCACCTGCGGGCTGGCCATCTCTGCCGCCAGCGCGGGCGGCAGCAGGCCGGAGCGCTGCACGTCACGCAGCGCCTCCAGCACCGACATCACGTCATCGGCAGTACCCACCAGGCCGGCGCCGGCCGAAGCGAAACGGCGGGCATCGAGGGCACGCGCAAGGCTGTACTCGATGCCCACCGTTCCCTCGAACGGCGCGACCACCTCCCCTTCCTGCAGGCGATGCGGCTGCGGCGTGCCGCTCACGTAGGGCGTGGCCAGCCGTGCGGCATCGCGTGTGGCGAACGCGGTATCGCGCAGGCCCAGGGGGGCAGCCAGCAAACGCTCGAACAGCACCTGCAGCGTTTCACCGGTCGCCGCTTCGGCCACTGCACCGGCCACGTCCACGCCCAACGAGTACAGCCATTGGCTGCCCGGTTCGAACAACAGCGGCGCCTGTGCGATACGGCGCACGTTCTCGGCCAGGGACACCGGGTTGGCGTCCATGCCATCGCTGACGCCGGCCCGGGCGTACGGTCCGTGCGCATCGGCTTCCAGGAAACGGTAGCCCAGCCCGCTGCTGTGGCTGAGCAACTGGCGCAGGCTGATCGGCGGCCTGCGGCCATCGGCCAGCGCCGGCCGGAAGTCCGGCAGCCAGCGCCGCACCGGCGCATCGAGGTCGAGCACGCCCTCGGCCACCAGGCGCAGGATCACCGTGCTCAACAGCGGCTTGCTGACCGATGCCAGCCGGAACAGCTGGTCGCGCTGCATCGGCAGGGCCGACTCGCGATCGGCCTGCCCGGTCGCGCTGGCATGGCGCAGCACGCCGTGCTCGCACACCAGCACCACCGCACCGACCAGGCGCGTCGGGTGGACCTGCTGCAGCAGCCGCTGCACCGAAGGCAGCATCGGTGCAGGTTCGAGGGAAAGAGCGGCATTCATCGCGGTGATCCGTGGGGAGAGGCCCGCCACGTTAGGCAGCACGGCGCGGTGCAAAAAGCCGGTTGCGGCTCCGGGCATCATGGACCGTGGAGTCCGCAATCGGCATGATGGCCGGAACTGCAAGGCCGCAACAGCAGGCGCCCCCCACCCTGCACCACAGTGTTGCGGTAGCGGCGCCGCCCGCCGTGATCACGCCGCCCCTACCCTGCCGCTTTCATTGCCCCTACGCCGATGTCAGTCCTGGACAATCTCGCCAACCTGCAGACTTTCGTGCACGCCGCCGACACGCGCAGCTTCGTCGAGACCGGGCGCCTGCAGGGCATCTCCGCATCGGCCGCCGGCAAGTGCGTTGCCCGGCTGGAGCATGCACTGGGCGTGCGCCTGTTCCACCGCAGCACGCGCAGCATCACGCTCACCGCCGAGGGCCAGCTGTTCCTGGCGCGCTGCCGGCGCATCCTCGACGAGCGCGATGCCGCACGCACCGAGCTGGCACAACCGCACGCCACGCCCAGCGGCACGCTGCGCATCAGCCTGCCGCTGGTCGGCGATCTCACCCTGCCGTTGATGGCCGAGTTCATGGCGGCGTATCCGGACATCCGCCTCGACCTGGATTTCAGCGACCGCCTGGTCGATGTCATCGAGGAAGGCTTCGATGCGGTGCTGCGCGTCGGTGAACCCAGCGACTCGCGGATGAACGCACGCCGGCTGGGGGTGTTCCCGCGCCGTGTAATCGCCTCGCCGGGCTACCTGCAGCGCCGCGGGGTTCCGCGCACGCCGGCGGAACTGATGCAGCACACGCTGCTGCACTATCGCTTCCCCAGCACCGGCAAGCTGGAGCCGTGGCCGATCCACTGGCCCGATGACGAAGCACCGCAGGAACTTCCGGTGCACATGGTGGCCAACACCATCGAAGCGCGGGTGGCGCTGGCACTGCGTGATGTCGGCCTGGCCTTCGTGCCGGTGCACTCGGTGCGCGATGCGCTGGCCGACGGCCGCCTGGTCACCGTGCTGGAGGATCATGTGCACTCCTGCGGCACCTTCCACTTGTTGTGGCCTTCGGGCCGACACGTACTGCCGAAGCTGCGGGTGTTCATCGACTTCGTCGGCGCCCGCCTGGGTACCGTGCCGTAGATCCACGCCATGCGTGGTGCTTAAGGTCAGCCGAGCATGGCTCGGCTCTACCGCTGCACGCAGCCATTCAGCCAGTCCCGCTATACTGGCCCCTCATTCCTCCAAGAGGCTCGCGACCAATGCGCCATTGATGCCGCCGTCTTCCCATCAGACGGCCTGACTCTTCCCGCCCCTGCGCGCAGGGGAGAACCCGGCATCCATGGAGGTCGCATGACCCCGCATTCCCTCACGCTCGATCGCGTGTCGTATCGACTGGCCGACGGCCGCCCGCTGTTTTCCGATCTGACGTTTTCCTTCGATCCGGTCGCCACCGGCCTGGTCGGTGCGAATGGCGCTGGCAAGAGCGTGCTCGCACGCCTGCTCGCCGGCCGGGTGCAGCCAGAGAACGGGCAGGTACGCGGCAGCGGCCGCGTGTTCCTGTTGCCGACGCCCGGCTATCCACCCGCTGGCACGGTCGGTGAACTGGCCGGCGTTGGCGCTGAACTGGCCGCGCTGCAACGCATCGAAGCCGGCAGCGTGGACGAGGCCGACTTCGCCTGCGTCGGCGACCGTTGGGACCTGCGCGAGCGCCTGCAGCAGCAATGGCAGGCGCTACGGCTGCCCGACGACCTCGATCCGGCCCAACCCGCCGGGCGCCTCAGTGGCGGCCAGGCCATGCAGGTGGCGCTGTCCGGCGCCTGGGCCAGCGGCGCTGATTGGCTGATCCTGGACGAACCCAGCAACCACCTCGATGCCCGCCATCGCCAGCAGTTGTACGAACGGTTGCAGCAGTGGCGCGGCGGCCTGCTGGTGATCAGCCATGATCGCGAACTGCTGGCGCACATGCAGCAGATCGTCGAGCTCGACGCGCGCGGGCTGCATCGCTATGGCGGGCCGTGGCAGCACTACGCCGACGCGCGTGCCGCCGAACGCGAAGCGGCCGCGGCACAGCTCGACCACGCCCGCGCCCAGCACCGGCAGCAGCAGCGCAGTGCGCGCGAACAGCACGAACGCCAGCAGCAACGCCAGGCACGTGGCAATCGCGATGCAAAGCAGGCCAACCAGGCGCCGATCCTGCTCGGCCGACAGAAACAACGTGCAGAGGGCAGCCACGGCCGCGCACAGCAGGTACAGGCCGAGCGCCTGCAGGCCAGCGCAGACCAGCTGCGCGCTGCAGCCTCGGCGGTTCACGCCACACCGGAGCTCGCACTGTTTGCCGGCGAGGGGGAACGCGGCAGCGCACGCCTGCTGCAGGCCGAGTCGCTGGTGCTGCCGCATGGCTGCCGCGCGCCGTTGCAGCTGGACATCCGCCGCGGCCAGCGCATCGCCGTGGTTGGTGACAACGGCAGTGGCAAGTCCACGCTGTTGCGCGTGTTGGCCGGCCAGTTGCCTGCACGCAGTGGCAACGTACAACGGCATGCACCACTGGCGCTGCTCGACCAGCAGTTGCTGGGGCTCTCCGGCGAGCGCAGCATTCTCGACACCGTGCAGGCTGCCAACCCGGCGGCCGATACCGGTGAACTGCGCACACGGCTGGCCCTGCTCGGGCTGGACGCGCAGCGCATCCAGCGTGCAGCCCATCACCTCAGCGATGGCGAACGGGTGAAAGGCGCGCTGGCCAGCGTGCTGTATGCCGATCCCGCACCGCAGATGCTGCTGCTGGACGAGCCCGGCAATGCGCTCGATCTGGGTGCCCTGCAGGCGTTGGAAGAACTGCTGGTGGCATGGCCGGGCGCGCTGGTGATGGTCAGCCACGACCGGCACCTGCTGCAGGCGTTGCAGCCGACGCAGGTGTTGCAGGTGAGCGCCGAGGGTTGGCAGTGGCGTGACGCCTTGTAGATCCACGCCATGCCTGGATCTACTGCAGCAGCCGAGCATGGGCTCGGCTCTACAGGATTGGCCGCGACGGATCACATTGTAGAGTCGAGCCATGCTCGACTCCGCCATGCATCCATCCACGCATGGCATATCGACCAGGGGTAGTGCCGGCCGCTGGCCGGCAACCCATCGATCCTCAGTGCACCGTCACCGCTTCCACACCGGGAACGCCTGCGGCAACTGATGCCACAGCAGCGGTCCCGCACGCAGCTCCTGGTCGTTGAGCAGGCAGGCATCCAGTTCCGCACGTACCGCACGCTCATCCATGTGCACGCCGATCACCACCAGCTCCTGGCGGCGATCCCCCCACAACGGGTGCCACAGGCGTTGCATCGCCGAGTGCGCGGACGCATCCGGGAAGTCTTCCGGCCCCGGCAACGGTGCGCTCCAGCAATCGGCCTGCTGCCGCGCCCAGCCCAGGTCGCTGTACGGCAGCGGCGTGGGCGGCAGCAACGGCGGCGTGTCCTCCAGCCCAGCACGCACGCGATCGCGTGCGGCGTACCAGAATCCCGCCGCCTGCGTCCGCGTCGCGGCACCCACGGTGTTCAGCTCGCCCACCCAGTCCATGCGGTTGGCCAGCCAGAACCAGCCCTTGCTGCGGATCACGCCCGGCATGCCCGACTGCAACGCGCGGGCGAAACGCGCGGGATGGAACGGTCGCCGCGAGCGGTAGACGAAACTGGCGATGCCGTACTCCTCGGTTTCCGGCGTGTGCTCGCCACGCAGCTCCTTTACCCAGCCCGGCGCACGTTGCGCACGCTCGAAGTCGAAGCGACCGGTGTCCAGCAGCTCGGGCAGCGGCACGTCACCGAAGCTGGACAGCAGCAGCTTCGCGTCGCGGTTCAGGCCACGCAGCACGGCCAGCGTGTCCTGCAGCACTTCGTCATCGGTCTGATCGACCTTGCTGACCACGATCACGTCGGCGAACTCGACCTGTTCGCACAGCAGGTCGACCACGCCGCGATCGTCATCCGGCCCAGCCTGCTGGCCACGCTCGGCCAGGCGCAGCGTCGAGCCGAAGTCGGCGAGGAACGCGCTGCCATCCACCACCGTCACCATCGTGTCCAGGCGCGCAATGTCACTCAGGCTGAAGCCCTGCTCGTCGCGTACCGCGAAGGTGGCCGCCACCGGCATCGGCTCACCGATGCCCGTCGACTCGATCAGCAGATAGTCATAGCGCCCCGCATCGGCCAGGCGCCGCACTTCCTGCAGCAGGTCATCGCGCAGCGTGCAGCAGATGCAGCCATTGCTGAACTCCACCAGCGTCTCTTCGGTGCGGCGCAGTTCGGCGCCGCCCTCGCGTACCAGCTGCGCATCGATGTTGACCTCGCTCATGTCGTTGACGATGACCGCCACACGCAAGCCCTCGCGGTTGCGCAGGATCTGGTTGAGCAGGGTGGTCTTGCCGGCCCCGAGGAAGCCGGACAGCACGGTGACCGGAAGGCGACGGTCGGCGCGGGAAACAGTGTTCATGTCGGAGCGGGTTGGCTGCGGAACGGAAATGTTACTGTATAACAATTACTGCGCAAGGAACCTCCCCCCATGAAGTCGCCTTCTGCCGCCCTGCTTGATGCCGGCGCGGTCGCCCTGTCCAGCCTGTGCCTGCTGCACTGCCTGGCGCTGCCCCTGCTTGCCGCCGCGCTGCCGCTGTTCGGCACGTGGGCCGAAGCGGAATGGGTGCATCTGCTGTTCGTGGCCATCGCCTTGCCGCTGACCGGCTACGCGCTGTGGCGGGCAGAACGCCGTCACCCGCTGCCCGTGCTGGCCTGGGCCACCGCCGGCGCCGGGCTCGGCCTGCTGCTGGCCGGCGCGTTGGCGCTGCCCTCGCACGACTGGGAAACACCGATGACGGTCACCGGCAGCCTGCTGCTGGCCGCCACGCATATCTGGAACGCGCGACACCGCCACGGGTAGTGCCGGCCGCTGGCCGGCAACCTCATGAACGGGGAAGACAACCTGCAGTCGCCGGCCAGCGGCCGGCACTACCTGGTCATTTGCCGTAGCGGCGCAGCAGCTCGACCAGCACCTGGGCCTCGGCCGCCCGCTGCTGCGGGTCTTCGGCGCCCACCACGTGTTCCTGCAGGTGCTCGTGCAGCAGCTCCATCAGCAGGCTGTGGGCGGCACCGCGCACGGCGGCAACCTGCACCAGCACGTCCGCACAGTCGCCGGCCTCACCCTCCGGCCTGTCCAGCGCCTGCTCCAACGCCGCCACCTGTCCGCCGATGCGGCGCACCCGGGTCAGCAACTGCTTTCGATGCTTGTGTACATGAGCCATGCCGGAATCATATACCCTATGGGGGTATCCACTCCACCGCTGGCCCCCATGCACCTGGACGCCCTTGCCGCCGCCCGTCGCCACGAACACCGCTTCGACGACGGCAACCCGCTGGCCGAACGCAATACCCGCCGCGCCCTGTGGCTCACCGTCAGCATGATGGTCGTGGAGATCGTCGGCGGCTGGTGGTTCAACTCCATGGCCGTGCTCGCCGACGGCTGGCACATGAGTTCGCATGCGCTGGCGCTCGGGCTCTCGGTGTTTGCGTACCGCTGCGCACGCCGCTACGCGCACGACCCGCGCTTCGCCTTCGGCACCTGGAAGATCGAGATCCTGGCCGGCTATACCAGCGCCATCGCCCTGCTCGGCGTGGCCGCGCTGATGGCCGTGCAGTCGCTGGAGCGGCTGTGGGTACCAGCACCGATCCACTACAACGAAGCCATCGCCATCGCGGCGGTCGGGCTGGGCGTGAACCTGCTGTGTGCCTGGTGGCTGCACGACAGCCCGGGCCACGCGCATCATCACCATGGCCATGACCACGGGCATGGCCACGAACACCACGACCACGGCCATGCGCACGGTCACGACCTCAACCTGCGCTCGGCCTACGTGCACGTGCTGGCCGACGCCGCCACCTCGGTGCTGGCCATCGTCGCCCTGCTCGGCGGCAAGCTGCTCGGCCTCACCTGGCTGGACCCGGTGATGGGCCTGGTCGGCGCCGTACTGGTCACGGTGTGGGCGGTCGGCCTGCTGCGCGACAGCGGCCGCATCCTGCTCGACGCGCAGATGGACGCGCCGGTGGTGGCCGAAGTACGCGAGGTGATCGAACAGGGCCCGTGGCCGGCACGCCTGGCCGACCTGCACGTCTGGCAGGTGGGTCGCGGCAAGTACGCGGTCAGCGCCAGCGTGGTCACCAGTGACGCCACGCTGGATGCCGATACCGTGCGCAACGCGCTGGCCATCCACGAAGAACTGGTGCATGTAACGGTGGAGATCCACCGCAGCTGATTTTGTCCGACTGCCGTCGCACTTGTAGAGCCGAGCCATGCTCGGCTGCCGCAGGCCATCAGCCGAGCACGGCTCGGCTCTACAGTCAGAGCTTCAGCATCATCCGCAGCAGGTACATCAGCAGCGGCAGCGCGCTCAGCACCGCACCGCTGATGCCGATCCATGGCCAGCGCTCGCCACGCACGCGCGCGGCCACTGCCAGGCCGCCGCCCACCAAGGCCGCGCCCAGCACGCCCACGCCCAGCCCAGCGGCCATGCCATTGCCACCGGCAGCGACTGCCGCCTGCGCCGCCACGGTGCCTGCCCCCCACCCCACAGCAATCCCCAGCCAACTGGCCACGCCGCACCACGGTGCCTTGCCCTGCGCCATCCGAAAACCCCTGTGTCCTTGCCGAATTTCTGTACGGGCCACGCCCGCGTGCTGCCTACACTAGCCGCACCTGCCCTGTAGGGACATCCCATGCGCACGCTCCGCCTGCTGCTGCCCGGTGCCCTCCTGCTGCTCACTGCCTGCGGCGACGATGCGCGGCTTCCCTTCTCCGCCGACCCATTGCAGGGCTGCTTCGCCACCGGCGCGCGCAAGCCCGCCGACTTCCGCATCGACAAGGAAGGCGGCCAGTACTTCGTTTCCTTCAGCCGTGGCGAGCAGTGGCAGCGCGAACCGAACGCCCTGCACAAGGCCACGTCCAGCGAGATCAGCCGCTACTTCCGCGACGACGCCGACCAGATCGACAATGCCCTGATCCGCATGTCCGGCGGCTTCGGCATCTTCCACTTCAACAAGGGCGCGACGCTGAAGGGCAAGGCCAGCGACAGCGACTACATGGCGCTGATGCTGATCGGGGCTGGGCCGGTGTATGCGGTGAAGTGCGATTGAACTGTAGAGCCGAGCCCACGCTCGGCTACGTTTGCAGTAGATCCACGCCATGCGTGGATGCAGGCATGGTGGAGCCTAGGGCGGGCTCGGCTCTACAACAGCTGCGGTACCATGCCCTCCCCCGAACCGCCCCGGTACCCGCCGTGCCCCATTACACCGGCCCCCTGCTGACCCGCGACAGCGCCGATACCCTGCGCCGTGCCCATGAAAAAGGCGCCGCCGACTGGCAGGGCTCGCTCGACCTCGGGCGCAGCCAGGACAGCGTGGCGCTCGATGCGGACGGCTTCCACTTCCGGGGCCAGCCCTATCCCTGGCCGGGCAAGCTGAAGGACCGCACGCTGTACTACTGGGATGGCGAGGACTTCGCGCCGATCTCGCGCTACAGCGGCTCGCTGATCAAGCTGGTGCCGACCGAATGGGGCGCACCGACCTTCGAGATCGACGGCATCAAGATGCTGCCGACCTCGAAGCTGTCGCCGTTCGAGGATGCACGCCGCAAGGTGGAGCTGGTCGCCCCGGCCGGCAAGGTCATCCTCGATACCTGCGGTGGCCTCGGCTACTTCGCCGCCTGTGCGCTGGAAGCCGGTGTCGGCCAGATCCGCTCGTTCGAGAAGAACACCGATGTGATGTGGCTGCGCACGCTCAACCCGTGGTCGCCGGATCCGGACTCGGCTGCCGCCGGTGGCCGCCTGCAGTTCAGCCACGGTGACGTCTCGCAGCAGATCGAACAGGTGGCCAGCACCAGTGTCGACGCGATCCTGCACGACCCGCCGCGCTTCGGCATCGCCGGCGAGCTGTACTCACAGGTGTTCTACGACCACCTCGCCCGCGTGATCCGCAAGGGCGGCCGCCTGTTCCACTACACAGGTGCGCCGAACAAGCTGACCAGCGGCCGCGACGTGCCGCGTGAAGTGGCCAAGCGCCTGGAAAAGGCTGGTTTCAAGGCCGAACTGGCGCTGGACGGCGTGCTGGCCGTCAAGCGCTGAGCCTTACTCCGAATCGACCTTGGCCAGCTTCATCACCCACGCCGGCACCTCGGGCTCGCCGGCGTAGAAGTCCTTCGGCTTGTTCTCCGCCATCGCCCAGCGGTGCAGCCAGCTAGGGCCATAGCGGCCGTTGTAGCCTTCAGCACCCCGCGCATACGCGGGGTCACGCATCGCCTCGTCCAGCGAGATGAAGCGATAGCCGCGGCGCTTCGTGGCCGCCACCAGTTCGGCGAAGGTGGCCGCGTTGAGCTCATTGGCGTGCATCAGCCACACCTGCGGCAGCGCGTACCCCAGCAGCGCCTGCGATTGTTTCTCGTAATAGTCCAGCTTGTTCAGCATGTACGGCACGTAGCCCTTGCGCAGCTGCGCCAGCGTCGCCGCGCGCGCGGGCGAGTCCGCCTGCTCGTTCATCACGTTGGCATAGGCGAACGCCCACACCCACTCACCGTTGTCCACCGTCACCGGTGCCACGCGGTAGCCATGCTGTTTGAAGAACGCATCCATCTGCACGCGCTCATCCGCGGTGCGCCCGGCACGCAGGTAAGGGTGGCGCATCCACTGCGGCGCCTGCCCCTTCTCGGCCAGCAGCGGCCCCAGCACCGTCTCGCCGCGCAGGAAGTCCTGCTGGAACGCCGCCAGGCCCTTCGCATTCAGATCCATGTGCGAGTAGGTGTGGTTGCCCAGCACATAGCCCGCATCACGCCAGTCGCGCAGCATCTGCACCCGCGCCGGCTGCACCTGTCCATCCACCTCAAGCTTGTTCTCGTTGACGAAGCCGACCACCGGCACGCCAGCCTCGCGCAGCTGGGCCATCAACGCTTCATGCCGCGCCTGCAGATCCGGCGGCACGATCTGGTCAAGCCGTGCCCATGGCAGGTCATCGATGGTCACCGCGATACGGCGGTCCACCTCGGCGGCATGCACCGCCAGCGACAACAGCAACAACGGCAACGCACGCAGCAACAAGCGCATCGGGTCTTCCCTGGAGTGGCGAGGCGTCGACTGTAGCGCGATTGCCGCGCGCCGCCGAGCGTGCTCAGCCCGCCCGGGCCCGCGCGATCGCACGCCACAGGGCAACGCCGCCGGCCATCGCGGCCAACAACAGCACCGTCAACACCAGCGCCAGATCATCCGGATTACGCAGCAGTGGCGCGTTCACCCGCGTCAGGATGTGGAACACCACGCGCTGCGCCTGCTCCAGCGGTACATCGCCCTCCGACACCAGCTCCACCAGGCACGCCGTGGGTGACAGCCGCGCCACATTACTCCACGCATCCTCGTACAGGTGCAGTACCCATCCGGCCAAAGCCAGTGCGCCACCGTGCAGCACCATAAGCGCCACGTTCGCCGTGCGCAGCCGATCGCGCAGCCACAGCGCACGGCTTGCGCATACCGCCATGGCCCCCAGCAAGGCCAGCACCAGGCCTACCCATGGAATCCAGCCCAGGGGTTGCCAGTCATCCAGTGCGCCCGCACGCGCCATCACCTGTTCGGCAACCTGCAATCGCGCCTGCGCGTCCGGGCCCCCACAGGCCACCGTCACCGGCTCCAGCAACAGCTCCACGCGGTAATGGAAGAAGCCGGCAGCCAGCACCACAGAAAGCAGCGCGACCCACTGGAGCATCAACAGGATCGGCCCCTGCCCACAGATGCGGCGGATTCGGGAAGTGGCGGCGCTCATCGGTTCATCCATGACAGCAAAGAGCCATCCTAACCAAGCGCTTCGCACGTGTCGGCTGGCGGATGCGACACGCACCACGCAGCGCCGTTACGATGACGAGGTTGATTGAATCCGTGTGTGCCAAGCAGGATGTTCCCGATGGTGATGCTGTATCTGGTGGTACGAACGCTGCTGCCACTGCTGGCGTTCGTGCTCGCATGGTGGCTGCTCTCGCGCCTGATCAATGCGCGCGTCGCCCGGATGCCACGCGTCCCGTTGAACCTGCCGGAGCACAGCAGCAGCCCCCGCAGGAAGGATCGACGCATCTACGCGCGCGAGCTGCGGCGCAAGCCGGGCCTGCGCACGGCAACCCGCGCCGCCACCGCACCCCGCAGCTGGCACGTCGCCGCGGCCATCCTCTCGCTGATGGCGCTGATCGCCACCGTGCTGGTCATCCCCGATGGCGCACGCTTCCAGGTGATGGTGGACAATCTCACCGGTTATGCGGGAACCGTCGTCGAGGCGCAGGTTCCCGTGGCCGCACAGCCCGTCGTGCTGCAGGCATGGCAACCCGCGCTCGCACAGCTGGGGCGGCCCACGGCGATGCGCTACCCGATCGGTCGCACCGGCGGTGAGCATGAAGCCCATGCGGTCGTGCCCGTGCAGGTCCGGCAGCAGGGCGACCGCCTGCAGGTGGCCATCGCGCTGCCGTTGGACACCGAAATGCTGCGTGCGGAACTGGCACGGCTGGCCGGGTTGCCAATCGAGGCCATTGACGTACAGCAACGCGAGGTTGCGCCATGGAGGGAGTCGGGCTGGCAGCCACTGCCCGGCCCTTAGCGCCGAGCCCATGCTCCGCTGCCCTTTGCCCCTTCTCCGGCTGGCACGCGCCCCGCGCGCCAGCCGAGCATCGGCTCGGCGCTACACCAGGCCCACAGCCAGCCTTTGAATCACGACCCACGCGGCAGCTTCGCCGCCCACATGTTGTCGACCAGGTTGGGATAGCGCCGCCCGTTCTCCTCGGCACGTTGCCGTGCCGCCGCCTTCTGCGCATCCGATAGCGGTTGCGACGTCTGCCCCTTGGGGTTGGGCTTCTTCCACGGGGGTGTTCTGGTCTGGCGCATGGCCGCAGCTTAGCGCTTCAGGAAGTTCAGCAGGGCCAGATTGAAGCGGTCGGCGTGGCTGGTGTTGCAGCCATGTGGCGCGCCTTCCAGGATCACCACCTCGCTGCCTTTGATGGCCTTGTGGGTACGCTGGCCGGAGCCCTCGAACGGCACGATGGCATCGCTGTCACCGTGCAGGATCAGCGTCGGCACCGTGATCTTCTTCAGGTCATCCCGGAAATCAGTGGTGGCAAACGCGTGCATGCAGCCCAGTGCCGCCGTCTGGTCGGATTGATGGCACAGCGCGATCGCCGCCTGGCGCGTCTCTTCGGTCACCATCAGCTGGCCATTGGCGCTGAAGAAGTCGCGGGTGAAGCCATCGAAGAAGGCTTCGCGGTCCTTCTCCAATCCGCTGCGCATTTCATCGGCCTTGTCCTGGGTCAGCGGCCCCTCCGGGTTGTCGTCACTGCGCAGCAGGAACGGCGGCACCGCCGCAGCGAACACCACACTGTGCAGGCGATCCTGGCCGTGGTTGGCCACGTAGCGCGCCACCTCGCCACCGCCCATCGAGAAACCGACCAGGGTGACATCGCGCAGGTCACGTTCCTCGATCAACCCCGCCAGATCCGCCGCCAGGGTGTCGTAGTCATAGCCCTCGGCCGGTTTGTCGGAGCGGCCAAAGCCGCGCCGGTCGTAACTGATGACCCGATACTGGGCATCGCGCAGGATCGCCACCTGGGTCTTCCAGGCATCGGCGGACAACGGCCAGCCGTGGATCAGGATCACCGGGCGGCCGTCGCCACCGGTATCTTCAACATGCAGGCGGATGCGGGAAGCAGGCATGGGCGCTCCTGTGGAAGGGAAGGAGTGCAGGCTAGCGGCCGCGCCCTGTGGCAGCCGTGAGGGAATCACGCCCCCTCATGACATCGCCTGCACATGCCGCCACGCGAAGCCGCACCGGCCTGGCCGGCCTTCGCACCGCGCCCAGGCGGTTTCGTCGCAGCGCCGTACCGCCGTGGTCACCGGCATGTCAGCCTGCGCAGACCATCCCCGGGAGTCTTGCCATGCTGCTGCTCACCCTGCCCTTGCTGGCCGCCGGCCTCGCCGCCGCACCGTCGCCCGTCGATGACCTGCGCGAACAGATCCGCCAGGCCGACAGCCAGTTGTTCGCCGTCGCCTTCGAGGCCTGCGACGCCGACAAGGCCGCCGCGATGACCACCGAAGACATGGAGTTCTTCCATGACAAGGACGGCAAGTCGGCCAGCAACCGCGAGGATTTCCGCCGCAGCGTGGCCAACCTGTGCGACAACGCGCGCAAGGACGGCTGGCGCCTGCGGCGCGAGCTGGTGGACTCCTCGCTGCAGGTATTCCCGCTGCACGACGAGCGGGCGCTGGAAATCGGCGACCACCGCTTCCACGAGCGCGGCAAGGACGGCGTGGAGCACTGGGTCGGCCAGGCCCGTTTCATCCAGGTCTGGCGCCGCGTGGACGGGCACTGGCTGGCCGAACGGGTGATCAGCTATGACCACCGGCCGGCGGACTGACCTTTCCGGCGTCCTTCACCGGCCGGATCTATACTGGCGCAGTTCACCCCGACCCACCGCTACCGTTCGATCGCCATGGCAGAACTCACCCCCAACCACCCCGACTATGGCCTCCATCAGCAGGTCCGCCAGGGCGTGTCCGCTCTGGATGCCCAGCATGGCCGTGCGTTCGACCAGACCAGCGAGCGCCTGACCGCCAGCCTGACCGTACTCGCCCGCGAGCAGGGCCTGCAGCAGGTCGACCACGTGCTGGTCAGCAACGCCACGGCCCAGCACCCGGCCGGGCACAACATCTTCGTGGTGCAGGGCGACCCGGCCAACCCGGCGCACCTGCGCGCGATGATGCCGACGGCCGTAGCGGCGCAGACGCCGGTGGAGCAGTCGATGCAGAAGTTGGGGTTGGCCCCGCAGCAGCCGGCCGTGGGGTTAGTGCCCGAACAGCAGGCCCGTGAGCAGGAGCAGCAGCAGAACCCGGCACACCGTCTGGGCTGAGCCGCCTCCAGCGTTGTTGGCGGAGCGGCGCAAGTCTCTGATCATTTTCCCGACAGAGGGTCCGCGTGGACCCGCAGCTGTGCCGGGTAATGCTGGAGCAAGAGGGTGGGCTGCACCGTGCGCACATCGAGGCGGTAGCGGGCATCGGTTTCCATCGGCAGGGTGACGATGCTCAACCTGTATCGGCTGGCGTCCATCGATACCTGATGCGCGTAGCGCCAGTCTGCCGACTCATGCCATTCGGGTAGCGGCTGACCCAGACTGCGCGCCCTTGCCTGATGGACATCAGACGTTGCAACGTCCTGCCAGGCACCTGCGACCCAGCGCTGCAGGGACAGCTGGAAGGGAACATGAACATTGTCCATGTCAGGCCCACTGTCAGGCCCGGGGCCATGTCGCTGCACCTCAAGATCCAGCACGTAGGGTCGACCCGGATAGAAACTGCGGGGATTCGTCTCGAACTCGAACCGCACCGTCTGGCCTGGCTCGGCAAGGTTGATCGGCTTGACCAGATCCAGCGGCTCCGGTGCATCCGGTATGCGGCTGCAGGCGCCGAGTGCACCCACCAGCGTGAAGATCAGGCCGGCGCGCAGCCAGCGGTGGATACCCAGCATGATTCAGATCCTTTGGCTCCCTGCCATGGGCTTCAACCCTAGCGGGCAGCCTATTGCACTGCAACCGGGCAAAGAAGAAGGCAGAGCCTGCGCCCTGCCTTCCTCATGCGACGCGCGACGGCGCGGGGCCTTGCGTCAGCGCCTTACAGCTGGATGCGCGCCACGCTCTCGTCAGCGCCCTTGTCATCCTTCTCGCCGTTCTTGATGCTCACGAACAGCACGTTGTTCTTCGCATCCAGCGCCAGGCTGTTCGGGTGGGTCGGCACCTTGTAGGTCGCCACCTTCTGGTAGCTGTCACTGTTGTACGCGGTAACCGTACCGGCTTCGCGGTTGGTCACGTACAGGCGCTTGCGCGGTGCATCCAGCAGGATGCCCAGCGGGCCGGCATCGGTCGGGATGCTGGCCAGTTCCCTGCCGGTACTGCGGTCCAGCACCAGCACGCGCTGGCCCGGATGCTTGCTGACCAAGCCGCTGCTCTTGGCCTGGTAGCCACGCAGGAATTCCGAGCCCTGGTCGGTCACGAACAGGCGCTTGCCGGCCGGGTCCAGCGCGATGTTCATCGGCTGCTCGGCAGCGATCCTGTGCTGCGCCACCACCTTGTTCGAATCGGTGCCCACCACCACCAGCTCGGCCAACAGGTTGCTGGTGTAGACGCGCTTGTTGGCGGCATCCAGCGCCAGGCCCGGTGCCTTGGCATTGCCCAGGCCATCGATGGTGTTGATCACCCTCAGCGTGGTGGTATCGATCACGAACAGCACGCTGCTCACGTCCGGCTGGCTGCTGTGGCCGGTCACGTACAGGCGGTTGGCGGCGCTGTCGACCACCAGCTCGCGCAGGTCGTGGGTGTAGGCAGCCTTGCCGTCCTTGCCGGTCTTCTTCTCCATCAGCTGGATGGTGCCGACGGCCTTGTTCTGCGCGGTGTCGACCACGGTCACCGACAGGTCCACGGTGTTGCCCACGTACAGGCGGTTGTGGGCGTCATCCAGCACCACACCGAACGCCTTGCGCTCCAGCGGGATGCGGGTTTCCACGGCGAGCGTGGCCGGATTCAGGCGCAGCACCTGGGCCGGGCCGGCGTCATCGCCGAAACCGCCGGAGGAGGCCACGAACACGGCGTTCTGCTTCGGGCTGTAGGCCAGCTCGTACAGTCCCTTGGCCACGGCCTGGCGCTGTACGGCGGTGGTGGCGCTGGCGTCGGGCGCGTTATCGGCGAACGCCGAAGGCACGCCGAGGCTGAGCGATACAGCAAGGGCCAGGGCGGCCGAGCGGAAGAGAGGAGTACGGAACATGCGAGCGTCCTTGAATGGGCACGGGAAGGTGTCCTGGCTCGCTGGGCCGTACTGCGACGGCCCGACCTGCATCTGTCTGCGCGGGTGGGCTGGCTGGGGTTGCGGGGGAATGGTAGCAGGTGGGGGGCGTGGCGTGCGCCGGCGCGGGCATGGCAGACGTTCGACCTTGGCGCTACCCGCCGGCTATGCCATCCGCGGGCCGTGGCTCTGTTGCAGTTGCTGCTCTTCCTGCAGCCGCTGCACATCGCGCTGCGGCAGGTTCTGCTGCATCTGCGCCACCCGTTCGAACGAGGCCTCTACCGGTGCCTGCGCTGCCAGCTCCGCAGGCATGCTGGCGCGCTGGTGTGCCGGGTCACCACGGTCCCCCTGCACGATGAACAGCTTCGGCGCGGTATCACCGCGCGGCTCGCCCAGCACCACTTCGTCCACGCGCGAGAACTGCTGCTCCTTCGACAGCGCGAGGAGGCTGGCACTGACATTGCCGTTGCGTGCACCGAAAGCGCCGAGGTCGGCCACCTGCTGGTGGATCTGGTTGAGGCGGGCATGATCCTCATGCGCCGGGTCTGCGGGCGTGCCGCTTGCCGCGAGGGTGCTGTTGCCGCGCCACTGCTCGCCGTTCTCGGTGAACATCCACTCGCGGAAGGTCTGCTTCGGCATCGGGTTCCACTGCACCCTGTCCAGCTCGCTGCCCTTCACCTGCTGCGGAATGGCGTTGACGGCGCGGATGTTGTCCAGGACCCTGGTGGCGCCCTCGTAGTTGGTGATCTCCCCGGCCAGCCCGACCGGGCGCAGGCCTGCGTGGTTCAGGGCACCCCAGGCGAAATCGGTGCAGGCGTTGGAGAAGAAGTCGTAGTTCATGTCGAAGCCGTGCTTCTTCGGGTCTGCCGAGAACTCGAGGATGCGGTCGTACTGCGCCTTGCTGATCTCGATCGTGCGCTCGAAGCGGGGCTTGTCGTAGACCGACACGTCCATGTCATCGACTTTGCCCCTGTTCGGCTCGTCCTTGGTGCCTGCGTGGGTGAAACCAATGCTCTCCGGCAAGGGTCCACCCGAACGGCGCAGCGACAGGAACATGTGCCCCGCGAACGAAGGCTCCAGCAGAAACCTGTTTCCCTCGGCATCACGGCCGTAGCGCGGCGTGCCGGGGGCCGCCAGATGGATGGTTACGCTGTAGCGTTCGGCATCGTCCTTGTGCATGTCTACTTTCCTAGTGATTGGTAGCCAACGATCAGTTCTGCGTTCAGGCCGTCCAGCTGGGGTCGATCTTCCACAAGGTCGACCCGCAGAACGTAGCGCCCGGGTGCAATGCCTCCGACCTGCGCCAGCTGCAGCGTGCGATAGAGCACGTCTTCAGAGTACAACCCGGCCTCGGCCAAGCTGTTGATGTCCACACTCCCCGTCGTCAGGTCTGTGACCACGCCATCATCCCCGATCTTCTGCGAGTCGCGTCCGTCGCGGGTACGCTGCCAGAGCTGCACATGACGAGGCGCGCTGCCATCAATCCGCTCCAGGCGCAGCCGCGCTGGCAAACGTCCGAGAGTGATCTTCTCCGAAGCATCCAGCAGCCGTCGCGCGTCGGTATCCTGCAGCCGCAACCCAATGTTCAGGATCGGAATGGCCGGCTTCTGGGCTGCCGGCAAATCAAACGTGACGTCGGCAATCCGACCGGCCTTCTGCAATTGCACGGCCCGCGTGAACGGCACAACCGTGCGGGCCTCGGCCTGTGCGCGCGTCAGCAGGGGCGGCGCAACCTCAGGCGCTGGTGACGCACGGCATGCCACCAGCGCGCCCAGCACCGCCAGTACCACCAGCCCCCGCCGCAGCGGCCGCGTCATTGCTCCTTCAACCTCAGCGAATCGGCCACATCGGTCTTGGCCGCCACTTCGGTGGCGATGCTGGCGCGGCGGTGCCCCGGGTCGTTGCGGTCGCCCTGCACGATGAAGATGCTCTCGGCGGCGTGGCTGTTCTGGGTCGGTTGGCTGAGCAGCACGTGGTCCACGCGCGAGAGGTTGTTCTGCTTGGCCAGCACCAGCAGGCTGGCGCTGATGCGCTGGCTGGCCGCATCGAACGGGCGGCCGTGCGCGGCGTCCAGTTCGGCCACTTTCTGGATCAGCTGCGAGAACAAGCGATGGTCCGGATGCGAAGGGTCCAGTAGCGTGCCGGCCACTTCAATCGGCGTCGGCGGCGGCTCATCGCTGGCACGGTCACCCTGGCGATGGTGCTCGGCCTCGCGCTCGGGCATCGCGTTGTGGGTTTCGGCATTCAGATCGCTGCCCGGGAACGGCGCGGTGATGCACTGGATCTCTGGCAGGTTGAACAGCACCGCGAACTCGCCCAGGTTGCTGCCGCCGTCCAGCGGGGCCGGCAGCGGATGCAGGCCCGCATAGTGCAGCGCCGCCCATACGAAATCGCTGCAACGATTGATGGTGGCCGGGCGATCCACATCGAATTCGAACTCGGCCGGTTCTTCGGCGAAATCACGCAGGCAGCCGTAGTGCTCCTCGGTGATTTCCAAGGTGCGGCTGTAGTACGGGTCCAGATGCTGGTCGGCATCGTCGTGGCGTACCTGCGCGTACTGCACGCCGGTGCGGGTTTCGCCCGGCGCCTGGCGCGGCGGCGCGAAGCCGTAACTGTGGGCCTCGTCGCCCGCGGCCACCTGCAGGTACATATGGCCGCGCGGCGAGACGCCTCCACTCTTCAGCGGGGTGCCGGGGGCGGCCAGATAAAGGGTTGCGGTGTAGCGTGTTGCCTGCTCCATGCCTGTTCAGCCTTGATGGGTGCTGCGGTCCTGGGCGGATGATGGCATAGGTGGGATGGGGGTCAGGTGGAGGGAGAGAGGACGCCGATCGCGACTTGCTGAATATGTGAGCCAGCGTGCAGTACTGGGCCCGGACGTGAGCAAGTGCCCGCAGCGACTGGAGCTTGCCATTCCACCGTTCTATAGTCGTTTCGATCATGCAAGGGAATCGCCCATGAGCAGAGCACCGGCTTGCCGGCTTGCCTCCCTCGCCCTGGTGGCCGTGCTGAGCACCACCGCCTGCGCGAAGGCCCCGTCCGCGGAGAAGGACCCGAACGGAACCCCCATGCGCGAAAGCGCAACCAACCCACGCACGGTGGGCGGACAGACCTACACGACGCAGCCGGTGGAGGCACGGCTTGGCCCGCACCGCTTCATGTTCCCGGCCAACCTCTACTACAACCAGACGGGTCCCCTGGCCGATGGCAGCGTCATGCTCACTGTGTTCTGGCCTGATTTCGATGCAGCGCCTCCTGATGATCGCCCGGTACGCAGCACGCAGGACAGCCGGCGGCAGGTGCTGGTCGAGCTTAGGTACATCGATCGCGTTCCCATCCAGAACTATCTGGCGCGTCGGTCCAGTAGTGAAGCCACCAGCGCGCCGGGATCGCTGGAGCGAAGGGACCCGGCAGAGAACCTCGCGCTGCGCGTTGCCCAACCCGAACGCTGGGGCCTGACGCCCTATTCGATCGACCCATCGTTGATGGAAGCCTATGCAAAGGACTCGGAGGCTGCGCTGGGCAGGCCTTACGTGCACAACCCGGGTATGGAGCCAGACTGGTATGTAGCCCGCTCGGTGGAGGGCCAACTGACAACGTTCATCAGCTGCGACCCGGCAGACCGCATTCCTGACGGACTTGTAGTTCAGGGAAAGACACTTGAACGCGCCGGCGAAGGCCGGATCGCAATGTGCCGCCATTCCATCGTGGACGTGGGCGACAGCATCGCCATCGAGATGAACTATGCACGCGTCATGCTGAGCGACTGGCAACGCCTGGAAACCAGAGTGCGTGATCTTCTGAGCCGCTATCGCGCTCAATCGCAATGAATGGAGATCCCGGCGTTCTTCATCCGGGTCGTACAGTACCTTCAACACCGTCAGGGACTCACCGATGGGCATCACAACGAAGGAGGCTTCGGTTTTGCTCTCCGTCATCATGACCAGATTGCTTCGGCCGCAGCTACCTCGAGCTATGCTGCGCGCGGCTCACATTGGTGCTCTTTTCGGACTGTCAGCCATGCTCACGCTGACATCTGCATGCGCGCGATCGACGGATATGTCTGCCCTCAATGAACGTGCCGCTGCCGCAGATACGCAGCCCGCCCGCATCTCCATGGCCGAGCTGCATAAACGGATTCTCGCCTACGCGGATTCGCTCAGGTCAAGGGCGGACATCAGTCCGGACAAGTTCGGCACGGCGATCGGTGTCTCGCTCGTGCCAGACGAAAAGGTCAGCATCAGGCACATCGCCAAGGACCTGGCAACGACGAACGGCTACAACTATGGGGCGTCTTATCTGTCGGTTGAGTCGGCACGTGAGTTCCCCAACCAAGAGGTGATCTTCTATCAGCTGGGCAAGCAGCCAGTGACGGATGCTCCGAATGGCGTGTGCTACTGGGAAGCCGAAAGTGCCGGACGAGCCCTCGAAGCCCTCGGATACAGGACCGGAGGAGAAGTGCCATTTCAGAGAGGGGGCATCAGGCAGTACCGGCGCCCCATCACCGGTGGTAAGCAGTATATGGATACCAGCCTGTTGACCTATCGTTCCGATGAAGGTGATACAGCGAGAACCTGCGTCTACGCGGTCCAGTTTGGAGGAGGAGACAAATGAAGGGAATCGAATCCAGCGTCGAGCCACTATTGGCCGATCTGCGCGCAGACAAACAGCTTCCCAGTGGTGCCGAGGATGCGATCCGACGCAGCATTGCAGGCTCCCCCTACCTCAAGCACCTTCTGGCAAACGCAGCCGACAGCGGTCAGATCGGCCGGATTGCCGTCTCCTACGGACATCACAATGGCGGCCACTTTCAGGAGGGAGCGGATGGAAACCCACCAACGATTTTCATCAGCGCCTCCAATTTCCAGAGCGTAACCGGCGCCCGGCTTGAAGAACGACTTACCGAAGTGCTGGGCCACGAGACCATGCACGGCATCCTGGCTAAGGAACGCGCCGCAGCGCTCAGGGACTTCAAGCAGACCTACAGCGAGGAACTGATCGCTTCACACGATTCCCGGTCAGGCTCGGTGAACCTGACCGAGCCGGTGCGCACGCTACTGGACAAGGGACGACAGGACGAGGCACTGGCGGAGGTCTCGGGCCTGCGGGCATTGGATAGCCGATTCAGAGCGTTGAATCCAACCTTGGATGACAACGGACTGGAGGCAATGCTTGCGTCCCGCTCGCTCTCCCGTTGCATTCGGGCTGAGGGCGCAACCAGAAGCCTGGCGGATGGCATTTCGTATGATGCGCTTGCCAAGCGCCCCAACAATGAGAGCGTCCAGCTCACCAAGGCCGTCGAGCAGTGCTTCTATGACGGCACTGGCACGCTGGGCCGGCACGGCGATTCCGACTACCGCAACTACTACGGTACCTATCCGCTATCAGTGATCGGGACGAGCCATGCCTTCCTGGCTGAAGGTCGCCAACCCCCGGCCATCCGCATCGACCTGCATGAGCTTGGTCTCGACCCGAAGCAGCTTGAGCGCAATGGCCTCGACTTTGGCAGCGCAAAGATCCTGCCTGTTGGCGACTTCGGAAAGGGCGGGTTGGGCTGGGTGGAGCTGAAGAACACCGGCAGCGCACACACCATTTCGCCACCGACGCAGAGCGTTGCAGATATGCAGTCCTCGCCCACCCACTCGCTCAGTCCAGCAGATCAGGCGCTGCTGGACCAGATTCGGAGCAAGGTGGAAGCACTGGACAAGGCCAACGGCCGAACCTTCGATGACACCAGCGAGCGTATGTCTACCAGTCTGCTGGCCGCAGCCAAGGATGCCGGAATCACCCGCGCGGACCATGTTGTGCTGAGCAGACAGACAGATGCCTCCCCCGCCGCACATAACATCTTTGTGGTGCAGGGTGCGATGTCCGACCCTGCCTCCCTTCGCACTCACATGGCGACTGCAGAGGCCGCCCAACGGCCAGTGCAGGAGAGCCTGAACCAAGTGGAAGCAATCGGCCAGCGGCAGGCGCGTGAGCAGGCAGACATGCAGCGCACGCAGGAGCAACAGCAGCGGGTTTGGGCGCCGTCGATGTAGGCTATCTGCTTCAGCTAGCTCGACTGTTCCACCGGCGGCCTCGCCTCGATGGCCCGGCGCTTTTCTTCATCAAAGAGAAGACACTCGGCAAAGGTTTCATCCAGCCGCAGCACGTTCTTCTGCAAATCCGGGACGCCGGTAAGAATAGCGAGGTGCTGCCCCGCCATCATCGAAAGGTTGTTGCTCATTCGGATGACGTTGACCGCCAATGGCGCAGGGAAGCCATCGCGGCTCCGGCTCATTGCGTGTACACCTGCGTGTACGAATGAGTTCAACGGAGACCATGCATGCACCTTCAGCTCAACAAGGTGCGGGAGCATATTGCCAAGCTCCGATACTTCCGCAAATGCCTCCAGCATCTTCGACAGCATCGGCAGCCCCTTCTCGCTCGTTCCCGCTTCCGGCGGTAGGGACAGCAGCTCGACCTGCTCGTCGCCTGCGCAGTGCAGGATCCAGACGGACCGCGTGAAGGCCTCGTACTGGCAGCGCATCAATGCCATTGCAGAGGGCGCCATACCGGCCTGCAGCAGCGTGCGAAGGGCGTCTGCGTGTTCAAGGCTCAGCAATGCTGCGTCCATTGACGCCAACAATCTGGGCGAGTCATCCGCCAGCGGATAATCCACCGTGGAGAGGATCGCCTGGCGAAGCAGCGCGGATCGGTTGAGCAGGTCTTCCATGACGATGACTCCTGGTATCGGCGGGTGGAGCATATCCAGCGGAGGGGGCTGTCCGCCAGAGCCCATGCGGAACTCACGCTGTGAGACAGCTCCAGACCATCCTCCCCTCCCCCACCGGAGGATACCCGTGACCAGAATCGACCCCCCATGGTTGGAAGCCTTCGACGAGGAGCTCCTCCACCTGTTCGCCATAGACCATCGCGACGCGGGCATGGATGAGTAACTGCTGGGCTGCTACGCAGACCTTCCGCCACGCGACGCGACGCTGGCATTCAGCAGCGACTACGACCTGGTGCGCGATGTTGCGCTGTGGGCTCGGCCGTGCGTGGCGTCGGAAAGTTAAGCTGTGTCGCAATCGGCACACTTCGGATCGAGGCCCAGCGGCCGGACTGTCGCTTTTGAGACCCCGATCCTCTGCAAACCGTGCTTTTCAATGCGCATTCGGGCGGTAACTTAACACCGGCCGAAACCACTGCACCGCAAGGGTTCTGCCGCGCGCGCGCCATGCAACAATGCCGTAAGCGTCAGCATTTGCGGCCTCTGCGGCCTACGGTTTCTTGGCATCTCGCAACCATGCGAGTACACCTTGGCGTGCCACCGGAAAAGGGGGGCGCGGGGTTCGAAAGCCCGCTCAGTAACCTTGTGTTTTGCGCTTGTCAGCCGGCGTCACCTTTTGTGTGGCGCCGGCTGGCAATCCGTTCGCGTTCCATGGCGGGCGGTGCGTGGGGGTCTTCGGACCCACCGGCTTGGTTACTGTCCGGCTTTCGAACCACGCACCGTCCGCCGCCTCTATCGGTGGCGTTGCTATCTGTCCTGTACGGAGCATTGCCATGAACGCATCGGACTTCCGTTCCCTGCACGCGCAGTACGATCCGGACAACGCCGAACCCGAGCGCGAATCGTCCGTCGATCCCAACGCCTTCGTCGCCACGCTGCACCGCATCGGATCTGGTGCAGCTGCGGATGGCCAGCCTTGGCCGGAACGGCATCGACTGCCTGGGCGGTGTCTTCAGTTGGCGGATGCAGATTGCGCGCTGGCGGGGCTGCGTGTGGTGGCGGAGCTGATGCTGGCTGCGGAGCGGACTCGGCAGAACGGCGCGCCCGAGGAGTACCTCGGGGATCGGGTGATGGAAGGGTTGAAGATGGCGTGTGTGGCGTTGACTGCGCAGGTGGCTGAGCGGTTGCAGGTGCGGGAGTAGCCCAGGTGGATCTGGCCGCCTGTCGCTCGACCGCTGGCTATCCGAGCGCCATCGGTTGACCATTCGTTTTCTAGTCCATCCGCTATCTGCAGAGTGTCAAATGAAGCTTCTGATCTACGGCGCTGTGCTGCTGGCGGCGCTGTCTGCGGCGATCGCCAGCCGGCATGCACCCAAGGCCGACTTGGAACTGCGGACGTTTCGGAAGGTGTCCGACGCTGAATTTACTGTCATGCGCGAGGAAGCCGTTCGACTGGTGCGCGGGGGCCTAGTACAGCACGCGCGCTACGCGGGAGACCGATACTTCGAGGTCAGCTGTGACGGCATACCCGTGATGCTGGTGGATAACTCGCTGGAGCAGCTTGTTATTGTGCTGTACGCGGATAGGGAAATTGATGTTCCCTGCGTTGTGCCGCTGCTATCGCATTGGAGTGGGCGGTTTGTGGCGGAGCGGGCGCGCGCCTAGCGAATATGAGTACAGCGGAATGGGAGACCACTCTGGAACACCTCTGCAAGGCCCGCATTATGATACGACTAGCCGCCACCACTGTGCCCTGCACCTTAATCTCGTGCTGCACACTCTCGTCGTCCGCATGCAGTTGGCTGACGCCAATTGCACCTTAGCCTCCCCTACGCGCCCCAGCCGAACTGGACTTGGCGAAGGAGCTCACGCGGTAGAACGGCGCGCCCGAGAAGCGTCTGGTCGACCGGCAAATGTAGGGGCTACTGATGGCGGTACTTTCGTTGACGGTGATGGCCAGCGAGTGGGTGCAGCTGCAGCGGTAGGAGCCTGCACCGGCATCCCCTCGATCACGCACCACAGGCCATCTGCTTGGCACCGTAGGTACGGGCACCCCAAGGTCAAAACCAACGGGCTCGGTTGGCCCATGAGGTAAAGGCGTCCACCTGAGCGTTGCTTGCTGCTTCCGCTGGCAACACCAGCCCTGTGTGGCTCATGTCACAAGCCCGGCTGTCGATGTTCACAAGCCTACAGTGCGCGCCAAGGGGCGACGCTCGGCTGAAGGCTGAAGATCCGTGGGGATAGCCGAATTTGAGGCCGGATGCGACCAAATGGTGGTTGCATGGACGGTTCTTGTCGTAAACAATCAGAGACAAGGGTCACTCTCTGACGACCCTCCCAAAGGGCATGGATGTCGCAGGGGGCGCATTCGGCTCGATGCCTGTCGCCGCCCCCAGTTTACGAATGCGCAGGATGCCGACTTGAATACACAAGTAGAAGCCCTCTCCACGATTATCCGGGAGAAGCTCCCAAGTTATGACACCTTGGACGCAGCCGCGGCGGCGGCGCGCCAGGCCCTCGAAACGGTGATGGGCCCATTCCCTGAACAGATGGATGCCAACTTCCAGGCGGCTATCGAGTTGGTGCGTTCGTCGTTCCAGAACGTGGAGATCCTGCGCAAGAACTCGCTGATCAAGCCACGGCCGACTTGGTACAACGGGCCGACGGAACATGACAAGCACTGGCCCGCGCTCCTGAACTATCTCCGCGAAGTCAAGAAGTGGAAGGATGCGTCCGAGTCGCTGGATGACTCCTCCTCCGAGATCGTCTCTCTGCTAGCAAATCCAGCCGAGGACGAGTTCAGATGTCGAGGACTGGTCGTTGGCTATGTCCAGTCAGGAAAGACTGCAAACATGACCGCGGTCATCGCCAAGGCGGTGGATGCTGGTTACAACCTCATCATTCTTCTCGGTGGCGTCACAAACAAGCTTCGCGCACAGACTCAGCGCCGCATCGAAGCAGATGTTGTGAACAGGCACGGCACCCTGTGGCAGAAGTACACCACTGCGGAAGACAGCGGCGACTTTGTCAGGCCTCCAAACGGTCAATTTGTGATGCCGCACAAGGGTGGCGCTCAGCTGGCTGTCATTAAAAAGGAGTCTACGCGCCTCGAGAAATTGCTCGAGACTGTGACAAATACGGCTCGGCCAATTAAGCGAAAGCTCAAGGCACTGATCATCGATGACGAGTGTGATCAGGCATCCGTGAATTCCGGTGCCGATGATGAAGAGATGACTCGGATCAACGAAGCGATCCGAAGGCTGATAGCGGCGCTGCCTTGCGTTTCGTACGTCGGCTATACCGCCACGCCGTTTGCAAATGTATTCATCAATCCGTTCCCGGTTCGCGCAGACAAACTGGACGACCTCTATCCCGAGGACTTCATTACAGCACTGCCTCGTCCCAAGGGCTACTTCGGCACACTTGAGGTTTTCGGTGAGGCCGACGCATCCGCCGACGATGATGCTGTCGACTTCGGACGAGACATGTTCCGATCCATACCGTCGGAAGAGGTCGATCAGCTGGTTCCTAAGGGAAAGAACGGCCACAAAACTTTCACGCCGGATGTGACGCCTCAGCTTCAGAAGGCAATCGTCTGGTTCCTGATCACCTGCGCCGTTCGCCGCGCGCGAGGGCAGCAGAGCGAGCACATGACGATGCTTGTTCACACCTCCGCATACATTGCACAGCACGACAGCATGGCGGATGCCATTCGCGCCTGGCTGGCAGCCAATCGTCGCTCTATTGAATCGCTCTCCGGAGCCGTCGGAGACTTGGTGCGCCAAGTTTTCTCAGAGGAGATTGTCAGAAGCCCCCTGAGTGATCAGAGCGACCCAACACTCTTGGACAGCACACTCAAGCCCCTCCTCCCGGAGGTTCTGGAAGCCTTGGAACTCGTTGTTGAGAACGGCGAGAGTCTCGAGCGCCTAGACTTTACTGGCGATGCGAAGACCTACATTGTCGTGGGCGGATCGGTGCTGGCGCGCGGACTTACCCTTGAAGGACTCTCAGTGTCTTTCTTCCTGCGCACCTCTCGCCAGTACGACACGTTGCTACAGATGGGGCGCTGGTTTGGGTTCAGAAAAGGATACGAGGATCTCCCGCGTCTCTGGACGACCCAAGACCTGATATCAAACTTCCGAGCGCTGGCGCAGGTAGAGGAGGAGATCCGAAAGGAAATTTCCACCTATCGTTCGGCAGAGGTTTCGCCACTGGACTTCGCAGTAAAGGTTCGGTCAATTCCCGGACTCGCGATCACGTCAGCGGCGAAGATGCGGCATGCAATCAGGACGAGCATCAGCTTCGACGGAAAGCACGAGCAAACGACTCGCTTTGATCACACCGACTCGGACGTGGTTTCCAGGAACTGGAGCGCCGCGGCGAGCCTTGTTGACCAGCTGATTGCTGAGAAATACTCGCGGATAAAGGAGAACGTCTTCATGGATGTTCCCGGCACTGTAGTTCGAAAGTTCCTGGCCAACTACAGCATGTGCGACAAGCAGCTAAATCTCACCAAAGAGATGTTGCTGACCTACATTGATGGATCCGCCAGTCGCATGCCGTTCTGGAATGTCGCGATTGTGAGCTCCAGCAGGGCTGAGCGGCGAGTCCACTTGGGTGGCCTGAGTGACATTGGACCTGTCATTCGTTCCAGGTTGCCCGAGTCATCTGACTATGCCGACATCAAGGCTTTGATGTCGAAACAAGATGTGCTCGCTGATGTTGAGGACTCTGATGCTCAGTCGACCGATGGATGGGAAAAGCTGAAGAGCTATCGTCCCGATACTCCCCTTCTCTTGGTGTACCCGATAGACAGTGTCTCTGAACCGAGCAGGGCCGGCGATCATCGCGTAGCACTGAACGCCAAGGGCGACCTCATCGGCCTCGGATTCGTATTCCCAGGGCGCATTGACCGAACCGGTCGTTACTTCAGCGTGGAACTGAACGTCCCTACGCCAGATCAGCTCGAGGATGGGGAAGCAGGCAATACAGAGCAGGCGCAGGATGCGTGAGACTGCCCACGAACACTGGCTCTCGCTTCGCAGCAGCACGCAGCGAAGAGACGGAGTGGACGTCGCAACGGTGGCCGCAGGGGTTGACTCCGGGTTTGGTGTCATTCGCTATGCACTTACACCTGACGCAGCTCCGAGACTGCTGATTCCAGTGTCAGCTGGGGTGTCGGCCTCTGATGTACGAAAGCTTGGGGGACCCAGCGTTGACATATCTATCACGCGACTTTCGCTCAGTGGCATCTGGTCGCTCTACGTCGACATTGGCCTTGGCGAGCGGCGACTGGAGAGTCTTTTCGGCGATCTCTGCACGCAAATCATTTCTAGAATCGCAGACGGCATACCTCCGCTGGCCGCCGTGGCGTCCTGCATCAGAGATTATCGAATTCTACTGGCAGAGGAGCCTCAAGCTCCGGTTGACGTGAGCACGGTGCTCGGCTTGCTCGGCGAGCTTGTGGTTCTTCGAGAGGGTGTAAGGCGCAGCGCGCAGGCAGTTGACTGTTGGACCGGCCCCTTGGGTCAACGACACGACTTTCGAGGTCCAGGCGGCGCGTTGGAAGTCAAGTCCACCGCCTTTCTGCAGAGCTCAAATGTGCACATCCATGGGCTCGAACAGCTCTCTCCGCCCGCTGACACCCCGCTTTGGTTAGCTCACGTAGTGCTTGAGAGGGCTGCGGCCGGAAATGTTTATGTAGAACAGCTCTGCAAAGAGTTGATCGCATTGGGAGTTAAGGAAGATGCCATTGTCAGTCGTCTGGCATCGATGGGCTGTCAGGACTCCAGGGCTCCGGAGTGGAACGCTCTGCGCACCACCTTGGAGGCCATCAGGCTTTATTCAGTCTCTGACAACTTTCCAAGGCTCACCACCAGCCTGCTGCCACATGGACAACTTCCGGCCGGCGTTGGCGATGTCCAATACACGATTGATTTGGGTTCAGCCGCGGACCAATTGGTACCGAGCACTCAGCATGAACACGTCTACGAGGCGGTCTTCTCATGAAACTTGAGCTGTACAGCGAACCCTTCTCAAAGAATGGGAACCTTGCGGGGGAAGGCTTCAAGCGACTGTTGGGGAGACCCAACCTCAACCTGCTTCAGACATTAGTGCGCGAGAGTCTGCAGAACGTAATTGACGCAACCCTGCCTGGACGATCCCCTGAGGCACGTATTCGCCTGCGGAAGTTGAGGGACACCGAGCGGAACACCCTGTCGAACTCAGTGTTGGCCCAGATGCCAGCCGGCGGTCTTTCCAAGCAGATTCTCAGCGACTCTTTGGAGAAGCCCGAACTCTGGGTTTTTGAGATAGCTGATTTTGGTACGGTGGGCCTTTCTGGCCCTGTAGAGGCCGATGTCGCGCCGTCGGGAGAGGAGCGGACTAACTTCGTCAACTTCCTCAAGAACGTTGGGGCAGCACGAGACAGCCACCAAGGTGGCGGCACCTACGGTTATGGAAAGAGCTCGCTCTACGCAATGAGTTCGTGCTCGCTTGTCCTAGTTGATAGCCAAACTTTCAATGAGGGAAAGCCGGTTCGCCGTCTTATGGCCTGCCACTTGGGAGAGGCTTTCGACGCGACTGTCGGAACTGGCATTCGGCGTTTCACGGGGCGCCACTGGTGGGGCATACCCGCGGGCAGCGACAGCGTGGCTCCCGCGACCGGAGCGCACGCACTCGACTTGAGTGGCGAGTTGGGGATGTTCTCTCGATCCGAGGCTGATAGCGGGACCTCTATCGTTATCGTAGATCCCGAGCTTGAAGTCTCTTCCACCCAGGAACTGGGTCGTGAGCTGATTACGTGCGTACTCCTGAACTTCTGGCCAAGAATGTCGGATACGACCGCGGTTGACCGCCGCCTGACGGTCAGCATCGAGATTGATGGCCAGCCGCTGGATGTCCCAGCGCCTGAGGCTTTCCCGCCACTGGACCTCTTCTGCCGGGCACTCGCCGACATTCGTTCCAATGCGGGTTCATTGAAGGACGTTCGATCTCAGCGTCCTGCAAAGGCATTGGGCAAGCTCGCATTCGCCCCGGGGGTCGCGGCGCAGAGGCATCCACTGGCTTCTTCCAATGGTGAAGACATCCTGGCAGGTGCATCGCACATTGCCTTGATGCGCCCTGTCGAATTAGTGGTGAAGTACTTACGCGGCGCCCCCTATCCGGACTCCCTGCATGAGTGGGCAGGGGTTTTTGTCTGCTCGGCTGAGTCGGAGGTGGAGGAAGCCTTTGCTCAGGCGGAGCCACCAACGCACGATGACTGGGCACCGGACAATCTTCCCAAAGGAAAGCAACAGACGATGGTTCGAGTCGGCATGCGGGCTCTCAGAACCCATGCCGATACATTTGTGCCTACCAAGTCGCTCAGCAGATCAGCGGACCCTGCGTCCCCCAGCCTCGCGGCAACTGCCGGGCAAATGGGGCGCTTTCTCTCACCCACAAGCGCCCGCGGCGCTGGAAAACCTGAACCATCCAGGCGCGGTGGTCCATCACCCAAGAAGGGCGTCCGGCTATCTTCACCCGAGATGATTGGGCTCTCTCTTGCTCAAGACGGCGCAGCACTTGCGACGTTCAGGGTTGATCTGACCAATGACGGGAGCCAAGGACCACTGACGCTCATCGTCGAGCCGAAGCTGGTCGCTGATGGCAATGGAATCAGTGCAGAAGACGTACCCTCGAATCTGCTTCCACGACTACACAGCGTGTCACTGGAAGCACACGACCTGAGCAGCAAGGGTCAGATCCTCGACGTTGGGCTATTGAGCGGGGAGGTTACCGCGGTTGTTCGAATGGTCAAGGGCGCTGCTGTGACTGTCGCAGTCCGAGTACTTAGTGAGGACGCGGCATGAGCAGAATCGCGTATCCGTACCTAAGAATTCCCGATGAAGCGGTCCAGTTCAGTGGCTGGTTTGTGGGAGACCCCAACGCTCCACTTCTTCCTGCACCGGAAGTCCTGGCTGACTGGGACTACGCCCGCGATTTGGTCGTACGCGGGAGTGTTCAGATTGATTGGGATTCCGCGTCCGAGTCGCTTCAGTTTGGAGAGGGAGATTGGCTGGCATCCGCACAGCTTCTGATTGGAACAGGACAGGGGCAGTTGCCTAGGCAAGTTCAGTACGCACAGGCACTCCCACTCTCCAAGCAAAACCCATCAGCCCTTCTGGAGGTATCGGTTCCAGGCAGCACGCTGTCCTCTCAGCTGGTCATGCGTTTGACGATTGCGTTGACCGCGCCGTCCACTGAAGCAACGCCACTTTCACCAGTGCTGAAAGGGTCTCGCTTGTGGGAGAGCAGTTGTGATGTGCTGATCGAAGACGGAGGCTCTTCCAGATTCCCGGTCTCCGCCATTGGCTTCGGAGCTGCCTTCGCCGGCAAGCCGCATGAGCATGCTCCTTGGTATGTCGAATGGCGGCCAGAGGATCTTTCCGGCGACTTTTCCTCGAAGGTCGTTCTCTATGTCAACTCTGACGAGGAGACATTCCTTGAGAAGTTCCTGCTGGGTGATCGCGCAACTATCCAGGCGGTACTTGGTGGCGTCGCCTCACACATGTGCTCGACCATTCTCCTGCGTAACGGCAAGGACTTGGATCTCGAAGCGTTCGAGGAAGGTTCGGTTGGCGCGGTGGCGAATCACTGGCTCAGTCGGGCGTTCCCCGATGAAGGCGGGCTGGCAGGTATCGTCCGATTGCTCGAGAGTGACCCTGGCGCATTCAACGCTGCACTGATTGCGTCCGCCGACGTTGGAGGGCAGACCGCATGACCACCATTCTTCTCCCAAGATTGTCCCGTTTGGGGGTCAGTCGCCTGATGGCGGAGCTCGGCACGGACTACTCGTTCGACGATGCCTTAGCCTTTGTGAATGACCACGCCTCACTATCGAGCTTTGCAGCAAGTGGGGGGGTCAGAGAGCATCGTGTGGCCGAAGAGATCGCCGCGACTATTCGCAAGACTGCGGAGGGGTGTGGGTTTCCCACCTTGTCGGGGCAGACCGGGCGCGCCAAGTTCGATCGTGACGCAGCCATTGCCCTTGCGTCGTTTGGTTCACTGGCAAGTGGCGAAGGGTTGCGGGATGACGTTTGGGCCTATCTGACCACTGTATTGCTGCCCGACGTTGTGCGCTGGCGATTCGAGAGCAAGTCTCAAGAGCGATTCAGCGGCGGGGTACGGAATGCTCTGCAGCGGCTCTACATGCGAGCGTCAGCGCTTGACTTGGGACCCGAAGCGAGCGTTGATCGGTGGCGCCTGCTGAGAGCTCTGACAGAGGACGCCCATGTAGCGATCTTTGAGCGTCCACTGATTGGCGGGAACCGGGTACTTGCAAAAGCTATCGCCCACGGTTGGGCCCAAGCGGCAGCAAGTGAGTCCAAAGGGAACATGGAAGACATCATGCGTTGCGCCATAAAGCTCCTGCGCCTCAGGTACCAGATCGTTGATCTTGGCGTACTGGAAGATCAGGAGCTCGCTGACACCGTTGCGAGCGTATTCAAGGACGCAGCGGCCCAAGTGGCCCAAGTGGCCCAAGTGGCCGGAGTGGCCGAAGTGGTCTGATTCTTATTGAAAAGTGCCCCAGGGCATGACATCCTGGCGGCGTTAGAGGGGGCGCATCTGCGCCCCTATTTATAATTGTGAAGCAAGGCATGCACATCCCAGTCGTCGACATCTTCGCAGGCCCTGGTGGGCTGGGCGAAGGGTTCTCCGCTTACACCCCCTCTCGCTCTTCAAAGTCACGCCCGTTCAAGATCGCCATTTCGGCCGAAATGGAGGTCAATGCAGCCAAGACGCTTCGACTTCGCGCGTTCTATCGCCAGTTCGCGCCCCACAAGGTGCCGGATAGCTACTACGACTACGTGGCAGGACGAGTAGACCGGCCTTGGACGGATGCAACCAAGGCTGAGTGGGAGAATGCCTGTCATGAGGCGAGGCAGTTGAAGCTCGGTGATCCCGAAGACGACAAGGTGCTTCATGCCCGCATTCGCGAAGTTGCGTCGCAGGAAGACCCATGGGTTCTGATTGGTGGACCGCCCTGCCAGGCGTACTCCTTGGTCGGGCGCGCCAGAAACCGGGGTGTAGTGGGCTACAAGGCAGAGGAGGATCCGCGCCACTTCCTCTATCAGCACTACTTGAAGATCATCAAGAAGTACTCACCCGCTGCGTTTGTGATGGAGAACGTCAAGGGCATTCTCTCCTCGAAGGTAGGTGGTAAGCTGATGTTCCCGCGCATTCTCGCGGACCTTCGAGCTCCTGGTGGCCGGAACGGCCCGCGCTACCGAATTATCCCTTTGGTAAAGGATCAGAGTGGTCTGTTCGATGACGACGATGGACGCCGTTACATTCTGAGGGCCGAGGAGCTTGGTGTTCCTCAGGCACGGCACCGCGTGGTTCTTTTCGGTGTCCGGGAGGACATTGACGTTTCATCGCTACGCCAGATCAATCGCGCGCCTGACAAGTACAGTGTGGGTGAAGTCATCGGTGGAATGCCCCAGCTGAGAAGCGGCATTACGAATGTCGAGTTCGACAGCTGGCCTGGGGCCGCCAAGGAGATTCTGCTTCGGGCAGCGGAATTGTCTGACGATGCAGAAGTTTCCGCAGAACTACGCATTCAAGCCAAGTTGGTGCCTGTTTCAGATGCCGGCTCTGGTGGCAGAGCCAGACCTTGGACGGCGACTGTAGATGACGTGCCTGAGCATTTGAAGTCATGGCTACTGGATGAACGACTTGGCCATATTCTGAATCATGAGGTTCGTCCACATATGTGGATGGATCTTGTTCGCTATGGTTACGCATCGGCCTACACGAAGATTCATGGCAGGTCGCCGCGTGGCGCCAGCGAGTTCCCTGAAGCCATGTATCCAGACCACGAGAACTGGACAAGCGGAAAGTTTGTCGACCGCTTCAAGGTCCAACGCAGGGATGAGTCAAGCTCTACTGTAACCAGCCACCTTCAGAAGGATGGACACTACTTTATCCACCCGGACCCGACGCAACTCAGAAGTCTCTCTGTTCGTGAGGCCGCGAGATTGCAGACGTTCCCCGACAATTACTTCTTTGAAGGCTCGCGTGGGGCACAATTCCGCCAAGTTGGAAACGCTGTACCGCCGTGGATGGCTCGACAAATCGCTGACGTAGTTCACTCTGCGCTGAGATTCTGATGATCGGCTATCTCCACACCTGGCTGACCGGACTTCAAGAACAGCTCCAAAGCAGCCAGCGAAGATTCTGCATTATTTTTTAGGGCGCACTCCCATATTATTCCAACGCGCCACCCAAGCCCACTGAGACGTCGAACAGTAGCGGCGTCTCTTTCTTTCGTTTTTCGTATTTTATCTTCCCAGAAATCTCGACGATTCAGGGGCACCTTGGCGTACCTGCAGCCATCATGGCCGTGCCAGAAGCAGCCATGCACTAGAACAACAGCACGGTACCTGCTCAGGACTAAGTCGGGCTTTCCCGGAAGGTTCTTGCGATGAAGAGAGTACCGGAACCCCCGGGAATGAAGATACCTGCGAACTTGGACCTCAGGCTTTGTGTCCTTACCCCGAATACCGGACATCATCCGACTTCGAACATCCTTCGTCACAATATCGGCCATCAAAACCTCCGTCAATCGCGGAAATCAAGAGAAATCCGAACCTCCGTCGAAATAGCAACTAAATTAAGAAGCCTTATTGATCGATAAAGCTCACAACCACACCACATTCTTCGAAGAGCTTCAGAGCGGCAATAAAATGTCCGCCCCATTTTTCATCAGTAACGTCCGGCTTCAGGGCGACCAGTCGACATATCCCTGAGAGCACGATCCCGCGAGCACAGTCCATGCATGGAAACCATGGAACATATATTGTGCAGCCCTGAGTTGAAACACCCCTCCTTGCCGCAGCGTATATCGCACCTCTCTCGGCGTGCTCTGTCCACAAGTACTTTTCTGGCCGTTCGAATCGCTCATCCAGTGCAATTACATCCTTAGGAAAAGCGTTCCAACCGCTGGAAATAACTTCGCCCTCCGGGCTAACAATTACGGCGCCGACTTTTCTAGATCGATCCTCGCTATTTTTCGAAACAGATATAGCCATTTCCATAAAGTGGCGGTCACTCATCGATCTACCGCCTTTCATGTTCACCAAGCCCGCCGGCGAGCTCACCATCGCCCTTCTTGTTCAATGTGGTTGCACTCTGAGAAGAAGCACTAGGGCTCGGCATCGACCTAGGAGAAACTTCAGAATTTTTTGGAAACATCCATGCGCCAATTGCGGCGATTGCGGCGACCAAAGAGAGAATCATAGTTGCCCTATTGATAGCATCTGATCGCACCATCTCTTTGACCTGCTCTCGCGTGGGGTAAGGCCCACTCGGGTCTACACTAATCATTTGCCCTAATGTATCCGGTGACGACTGGACGCTTTCGTTGTGAAAATCTCTCTCGCGATCTTCTACTGATTTTGCGTTGGAGAATTCACCCGTCTCTTGACCAAGCCGCTGAAAAACCACCGTGAATATGGGCTCACCTTGCGTTATGGTGATATTGGTTTTTCTAATATTTAGTGCCTTTACCGTCAGGGAGCCCCTAAAGCCGGGGTCCACATGCCCGGGATTTAGGACCAAGAAGCCTTTCGAACTCATGGCATTAATTGCAAACGCGGTCGCGCACATGTCGAGGGGAATATCCAGCGTTTCAGCAGTAAATATTCCAACCACTCCTCCAGGAGGGACTACAACATGCTTAGGTTCATTCAGCTGCCCTAGCCAGCGTCCCACAGCTCTCCACTGCCTCCGCAGCCAAGAAGAAATGCCTCGACTGCCATCATCTTCCCCAGTTCGCCTACGAAGTATCTTTCCTTTCCAAAAAATCGTGCCGACGGTCAGATCGCAGCTACATCCTCTAACGCGGTCCTCATTGGCACCATGAACAAGTGCCCCGCGCCGAATCCCATCCAGGATCTCACTCCCTATGAGAACTCCGGTAGCCTCTCCGACCAGCTCAATAGTCCCACGAGTATTTCCCATCCCTGCCCCCTAAAAATGTAAAGGGGCGGAATTGCCCGCCCCTTTTTGAATCAGAGAATTTTCAATCAAACCCCAACAGGATTAGCCTTCTCCGGATCAATCTTGTACTGCTTGATCGCCCGGGCCACGTCCTTCGCGGTCATCTTCCCTTCCTTCGCCAGCGCCGCAATCGCGGCATGCGCGATGTAGTACCGGTCAACCTCGAAGAACCGACGCAGGTTCGCACGCGTATCCGAACGACCAAACCCATCGGTACCCAGCACCGTGTACGACATCGGCACGAACGCGCGGATCTGGTCCGCGTACGCACGCACGTAGTCGGTGGCGGCAATCGCCGGGCCCTGGCGGCCTTCCAGCAGCTCGGTCACGTAGGCCTTGCGCTGCTCACCTTCCGGATGCAGGCGGTTGGCACGTTCCACGTCGAAACCATCGCGACGCAGTTCGTTGAAGCTCGGGCAGCTCCAGATGTCGGCGGTCACGCCGAAGTCCTTGTCCAGCAGCTCGGCAGCAGCAATGGCTTCGCGCAGGATGGTGCCCGAACCCAGCAGCTGCACGCGCAGCTCGCCCTTCTTCGGCTTGCCGGCGTCGGTCAGCAGGTACATGCCCTTGACGATGCCTTCGGCCGCGCCTTCCGGCATTTCCGGGTGGGTGTAGTTCTCGTTCATCAGGGTGACGTAGTAATACTCGTCCACCTGGTCTTCCATCATGCGCTTGGTGCCGTGCTGCAGGATTACCGTCACTTCGAAGCCGAAGGTCGGGTCGTAGCTGCGCACGTTCGGGATGCCACCGGCCACCAGATGGCTGAAGCCATCTTCGTGCTGCAGGCCTTCACCGTTCAGCGTGGTGCGGCCGGCGGTGCCACCCAGCAGGAAGCCGCGGGTACGCATGTCCGCGGCCTGCCAGGCGATGTCGCCCACGCGCTGGAAGCCGAACATCGAGTAGTAGATGTAGAACGGCAGCATCGGCACGTTGCTGACCGAGTAGCTGGTACCGGCGGCCATCCACGAGCTGATCGCACCCGGCTCGCTGATGCCCTGCTGCAGCACCTGCCCGCTCTGGTCTTCGCGGTAGAACATCAGCTGGTCGGCATCGACCGGCTTGTACTTCTGGCCGAACGGCGCGTAGATGCCGATCTGGCGGAACAGGCCTTCCATGCCGAAGGTACGGGCTTCGTCGGCCACGATCGGCACGATGTGCGGGCCCAGTTCCTTGTCACGCAGGGTGATGTTCAGGCTCTGCACGAAGGCCATGGTGGTGGAGTAGCTGCGCTCGCCGCTGCTCTTCAGCAGGCGCTCGTAGGCTTCCAGCTTCGGTGCCACGAAGGTCTTGTCGGCCTTGCGGCGGCGCTGCGGCAGGTAACCGCCCAGCGCGGCACGGCGTTCCTGCAGGTACTGCACTTCCGGCGAATCCGGGCCCGGGTGGTAGAACGGCACCTGGCCGTCGGCCAGCTGCGCGTCGGTCACCGGAATGTTGAAGCGGTCGCGGAAGTGGCGCACCGCTTCGTCGTCCAGCTTCTTGGTCTGGTGGGTCGGGTTCAGTGCCTCACCGGCGCTGCCCATGCCGTAACCCTTCACGGTCTTGGCCAGGATGACGGTCGGCATGCCCTTGGTGTTCACGGCCTGGTGGTAGGCGGCGTACACCTTGTGCGGGTCGTGGCCACCACGGTTCAGACGCCAGATGTCGTCGTCGGAAAGGCCGGCGACCATCGCAGCGGTTTCCGGGTACTTGCCGAAGAAATGCTCGCGGGTATACGCGCCGCCGAAGGCCTTGCAGTTCTGGTATTCGCCATCGACGGTTTCCATCATCAGCTTCTTCAGGACGCCGTTGGTGTCCTTGGCCAGCAGGGCATCCCAGTAACCGCCCCACAGCAGCTTGATCACGTTCCAGCCGCCGCCACGGAACACGCCTTCCAGTTCCTGGATGATCTTGCCGTTGCCGCGCACCGGGCCGTCCAGGCGCTGCAGGTTGCAGTTCACCACGAAGATCAGGTTGTCCAGGCCTTCACGGCCGGCCAGGGCGATGGCACCCAGGGTTTCCGGCTCGTCGCTCTCGCCGTCGCCGATGAAGCACCACACCTTGCGGTCGGACTTCTCGATCAGGCCACGGTTTTCCAGGTAGCGCATGAACTGCGCCTGGTAGATGGCGGCCAGCGGGCCCAGGCCCATCGACACGGTCGGGGTCTGCCAGTAGTCCGGCATCAGCCACGGGTGCGGGTACGAGGACAGGCCACCGCCGTCCACTTCCATGCGGAACTTGTCCAGCTGCTCTTCGCTGATGCGGCCTTCCAGGAAGGAACGCGCGTAGATGCCCGGCGCACTGTGGCCCTGGATGAACAGCAGGTCGCCCGGGTGGTTCTCGCTCGGGGCGCGCCAGAAGTGGTTGAAGCCCACGTCGTACAGGGTGGCGCCGGAGGCGAACGAGGCGATGTGGCCGCCCAGGTCACCCGGCTTGCGGTTGGCGCGGACCACGGTGGCCATCGCGTTCCAGCGGATGATCGAACGGATGCGCCATTCCAGCTCGGCGTTGCCCGGGCTCTTGGCCTCGAACTGCGGTTCGATGGTGTTGACGTATTCGGTGGTGGGAGAGAACGGCAGGTAGGCGCCCGAACGACGGGTCAGTTCCACCATGCCTTCCAGCAGCTGATGCGCGCGCTCGGAGCCCTCGACATCAATAACGGCCTTCAACGACTCGATCCACTCCTGGGTTTCCACAGGATTCGGGTCGTTGTTCAGCACCTCGTTCAACCAGTTCATTAGCGCTCCCATAACCGCACGCACGCGCGCGACTGTTGTATAGATTTCTAGACCGCAAAGTGTAGCGCACCAAGGGCTTTCGTCACTTGGCTACGCAGGCGTATGGATGCAACCGGCCAGTGTCCGCAAGGGGCTTGCCGCGCCCGCTGACGGCCCTGCGGCGGGCCTTGGCGGCTGCGCGGGCTGTCGCTTGCGGGCCGCTGCGCCCATGTGCAGGACGCAGTGTTACCGCTGCCGATGACGGTTGTAGGGCAACTCCGGCACCGCTGTAGGGGCGGTTCGGGCAACGGTACTGAACCGGCGACAACATGTCGCACCTGCCTCTGGATCGGTACCGGCTGCGGGTCCAACGTGGGCCGCGAGTGAGGGGCCTGGCGGCCCTGCTCCCTTCCACGGTTCGCCGGGGCGCCCTGCAAGGGGCGCCCCTTTTGCTGTGCACGCGGCCGCCCGTGGCCCAAAACGGACCTGCTTGTGGCCGGATCGATGATTGCCGGCTTCGATATATCGATATATCGTTTGCACACTCGTTTACCGATATATCGAAATGAGCCGCCCCCCTTCTCCCAGAGCCCGTTCCACCGATCCGGCGGTGCCCCGCCGCAACGGCCAGCCACGCGTGCTGAGCCGCGGTGACCTGCGCCTGCTGGTGCTGGCCCTGATCGGCGAGCAGCCGCGCCATGGCTACGAACTGATGCAGCTGATCAGCAACCAGTTCATGCAGGCTTACACGCCCAGCGCCGGCACCATGTACCCGCTGCTGGCCAGCTTCGAGCAGGCCGGCTGGATCGAGGCCGAGGAAGTGGATGGCAAGCGGATCTTCCGCATCACCGCTGCCGGCGAGTTCGAGCTGAAGGTGCAGCGCACCCAGGTGCGGCTGGCGCAGCGGCGTGCCTTCGACCGTGCCCGCGAGATCACCAAGGCCTCGCTGCCGCCGCCGCTGGCCACTGCCCTGCGCGAGTTCAAGCGGGCGCTGGTGCATCACCACGGCCGCTGGGCCGAGGGCGAGGCGGAAGAAGTGGCGGCGCTGCTGACGCGGGCCTCGGCCCTGCTCAACGGTACCGCCGGTAGCGAGAACCCACCGTTTTCAACGACCCAGCCAGACTGAATCCAGCCAGGTCCTCCCCCATGCCGCGCGCCCCCGCGCGACACCTTTACAGGTATCCCCATGACCGAACACAACAACACGCGCCTGCGCCTGGATGTGCGCTTCCGTGAACTGACCGTGCTGCGCACCGAAGAGGTCACCCCGCACATGCGCCGCGTGGTGCTGGGTGGCGACGATCTGGCCGGCTTCGATTCGCCCGGTGCCGACGACCACATCAAGCTGTTCTTCCCCAACGCCAGCGGCGAGATGGTGCTGCCGGTGCTGACCGCCGAAGGCCGCAGCTACCCGGACGGCAAGGCGCCCTCGCCGTCGCGCGACTACACCCCGCGCTGGTGGGACCACGAAACCGGCGAGCTGGCCATCGACTTCGTGCTGCACGACCAGGGCATTGCCGGGCCGTGGGCCGAGCGCGCGCAGCCGGGCGACGTGCTGGTGATCGGCGGCCCGCGCGGCTCGTTCGTGGTGGCCGACACCTACGACGCCTACGTGCTGATCGGCGATGAAACCGCGCTGCCGGCCATCGCCCGCTGGCTGGACGTGCTGCCGGACGGTGCCGAAGTGCAGGCCTTCATCGAAGTGCGCGACGAAGCCGAACGCCAGGACCTGCCGCAGTACGAGAACGTGCGCATCCACTGGCTGGAGCGCAACGGCTTCCCGGCGGCCAGCAGCACGCTGCTGGAAGACATGCTGACCGACTTCGAGGCCCCGGACGGCGATGTCTTCTACTGGATCGCCACCGAATCGCGCCGCGCGCGGATGATGCGCAAGTTCATCGAAGGCCACCTGGGCGTGCCGCGCGACTGGATCCGCTCGACCGGCTACTGGAAGGCCCACCCGGACGAAACCGACGGCGATTGACCGGCTCGGGGTCAGATCCCTTTTCCCGTGGAAAAGGGACCTGACCCCATGCACCAGAACCTGCCTGGTGGGTACGGACCGTTGGTCCGCACGCCCTTGACTGTGTAGAGCCGAGCCCACGCTCGGCTGCTCTCCGCTCGGCCACCGATGGACCCATCGCGCTACGCGCGATGAGCCGAGCATGGGCTCGGCTCTACAGGAGGGACCGCGACCGGCGGCACGCCCCCCTGCCGCACCCACCCGCACCGCTGCGCGGCCCAGATCTCCAGCGCCACCAGCAGTGCGACGACCAGCAGCGGCAACAGCAGCCCGAAGTACACGCCGGGCATCATGCCGTTGATCTGCGCCTTCACCAGCCGCAGCACGCCACGGGTGTGCAGCAGCTCATCCACATGCATGGTCAGTGCCTCCCGCACCACCTTGGGTTCCAGGCCGAGGGTGCCGGCCTTGTCCACCAGCGTGTCTTCCACCATGCCGCGCAGCAGGCCTTCGCGCACCTTGCCGATCACCCAGCCGGTACCGCGCGCCAACGGGCCGTTGCCAAGACGGTCCAGGCCGGGCAGCGGATGTTCGCTGAGGTAGGCCGAGGCGATGGTGTCGGCCACATCGCCCACCGTGCCCTGGCTGCGCAACGCCTCGCGCATGCGCGGGTCGTCCAGCGAGTCGGTGAAGCCTTCGCTCCAGCCTTCCACCAGAGTCTGCAGGTGCGGCTGGAAATGATCGAGCTGCTTGAACAGCGCGCGGTGCGCACCGGCGGTGAAGCCCAGCTGCAGGCCGAAGAAGGCCGTGGCCAGCGGCAGCAGCACCACATAGCTGGCCAGCAGCCAGTGATGCCAGCGCTTGCGCCGCTGCAACCAGCCGCGGCGGTGCAGCCAGCGCCAGCCGAGGATGCCCAGCACCAAGCCAAGCAGCGTACCGAGCACACTGCCGCCCGCCAGATCGAGCACGCTCAGACCCGACCAGAATTCGTTCAACCAGTACTGCGCGTCCTGCATGGGTCTTCCTTCCGTGGGTGATACAACAGCCATTGTAGAGCCGAGCCCACGCTCGGCTGCTCTCCGCTCCGCCATCGGAAAACCCTCGCGCTGCGCGCGATGAGCCGAGCGTGGGCTCGGCTCTACACGGATTCCGACACCCGGTTCAACGCATCAGCCGCCAAGCAATGCGACAATCGTGCTCCTTTCCTGCAGCAACGAGGCCCACATGGCCAAACTGACCCTGGCCAGCGTGGATGCGCTGCGTACCCGCTTTGCCGATGACGCCGCCTGCGATGCGGCGCTGGCCGCGTTCGCCGACACCGCCGTACTGCGCGCGCCGCTGCGCGAGCTGGTGGCGGCACAGCACCGCTACCTGCAGGCCGAATTCGAAGTGGCACAGGTGGCCGATGTATTGCGCCGCGACCAGAAGTGCGCGCCGGTGGGCCGGCCGTCGGTGCACATCGTGCAGCTGCGCAAGCAGCAGGCCGCGACCAAGCAGGCGGCGCTGATCGCGCGCCAGGTGGTGGCACAGGCCGCGCAGACGTTCGCACGGGCCAGCGGGCTGGCGGTGAAGGCCAAGCAGAGCCCGAGCGAAGCATGTGGGGCGTGGCTGGGCGCGTTGCGCTGAGGGCGCGTACCCGGTAGTGGCCAACCTTGGTTGGCCTGCGGAGTGCCCATGTGCCAACCAAGGTGGCATCTACCAACGCGCGTTCCCCCGCACCCAAAAAGAAGGCCCGCTTTTCAGCGGGCCTTCTGCCTTCTCACGACGAGTGAGCGGGGTGCATCAAGCGGCCGGCTTTTCGCCGGTGGCTTCGGTGGTGATGCGGATCTTCACTTCATCGCTGACGTTCGGAGCATACGCGCCGACGCCGAAATCGCTGCGCTTCAGGGTGGTGGTGGCATCGAAGCCGGCGGCCGGAACCTTGGCCATCGGGTGCTCGCCGCCGCCGTTGACGGTGACGTCCAGGGTGACCGGCTTGGTGATGCCCTTGATGGTCAGGTCGCCGGTGACGGTCAGCTTGTTGGTGCCGGCCGCTTCCACCTTGGTGCTCTTGAAGGTGGCATCGGCGAACTTGGCGGCGTCGAAGAAGTCGGCGCTCTTCAGGTGCTCGTCGAACTTGGCGGTGAAGCTGTTCAGGCCGCTCAGCGGCAGCTTCACTTCCACGGTGGACTTGGTCACGTCTTCGGCGTTGTACACCAGGGTGCCTTCGACGTTGCCGAAGTGCGCGCTGGGGTTGGAGAAGCCAAAGTGGCTCCACTGCGCCAGCACGTCGGTGTGGCTCGGGTCCAGCTTGTAGGTGCCCGAGGCGATCTTGATCGCTTCGGCAGCCGGCGCAGCAGCGGCGGCATCGGCGGCCGGGGTGGCGGCCTGCTCGGTGGTGGCCGGGGCGGCGGCATCGGCGGCCGGGGCAGCGGTGTCGGCCGGCTTGGAGCAGGCGGCGATGGCCAGGGTCAGGGCCAGCGGCAGCAGCAGTTTACGGGTGGCGCTCATCTGAGGAACTCTCCGGATCGTAGGGTGGGTACACGGTGCAGCAAGAGCCCGCCGCACGACGGCGGGCCCGAAACCGATACAGCGACTTACGCGATGCGCGCCGCTTCGTCGAACGACAGGCGCGGCAGGCGCGGGAACAGGCCCGCCGGATCACCGTAACCCAGGTTGACCAGGAAATTCGACTTGATGGAGGTGCCGGCGAAGAAGGCTTCGTCGACCTTGGCCGGGTCGAAGCCGGACATCGGGCCGGCATCCAGGCCCAGCGCGCGCGCGGCCAGGATCAGGTAGGCGCCCTGCAGGCTGCCGTTGCGGATGGCGGCTTCATGGCGGCCTTCCTGTGGGCCGTCGAACCAGGCCTTGGCATCGGTATGCGGGAACAGGTACGGCAGCTTCTCGTGGAAGTCCAGGTCGAAACCGATGATGACGGTGACCGGCGCGGCCATGGTCTTGGCCAGGTTGCCTTCGGACAGCGCCGGGGCCAGCTTGTCCTTGGCCTCCTTCGAGGTGACGAAGACAAAGCGGGCCGGCGTGGTGTTGGCCGCGGTCGGGCCCCACTTCACCAGGTCGTACAGTTCCTTCAGCAGGCTCTCGGGGACCGGCTTGTCGAGGAAGGCGTTCTGGGTGCGGGCCGTGCGGAACAGCTGATCGAGGGCAGCAGCGTCGAGCGCGTGGGACATCGGTGGATCTCCAGGGCGGCGAAAGGAAGTCAGTGCCCGCGGGCGGCGCGGGGCGAATCGACGAGCCGCAGTGTAGAGTGTCGCGACTGTTGCAACACCCAGCAGGACTGAAACGAATTAATGCCAATGGTGAAACGATCGAGCGCGCCCTGGACGGTCACTGACGGCCGCGCGGGCAATGTCCGCCAGGCGGTCGCGCTGGCCTCGGCATTGCGCCAGGGCACCCACCGACCGCTGCTGCTGCAACCGCGCGCGCCCTGGCGCTGGCTGGCGCCGCGGCGCCTGCCCGGCGATGTGAACGGCTACGGCGAGGCCTTCGCGACGCTGGCTGCCGACGCCCCGGCGTTGGCGATCGGCTGTGGCCGCCAGGCCGCTGGCGCCCTGCGCGTGCTGCGCGCACGCGGCACCCAGGTGGTGCAGATCCTCGACCCGCGCATCGGCGCGCGCCACTGGGACGTGGTGGTGGTGCCCGAACACGACGCCCTGCGCGGCAGCAACGTGCTGACCCTGCTCGGCAGCCTCAACCCGGTGGACGATGACTGGCTGGCCTGGGGCCGCGCCGCGTTCGCCGGCTTCAGCACCCTGCCCGGCCCGCGCACTGCGCTGCTGGTGGGCGGGCCGACGCCACTGGCGCCGTGGGATGAGACGGCGATGGTCGGTGTATTCCAGGCGCTGGCCGACCAGATCCGCAGCGAAGGCGGCAGCCTGCTGGCCACCACCTCGCGACGCACGCCGCCGGCGTTGGCGGAGATCCTGCGCGCGAAGTTCGCCGACCTGCCGCACGTGATCTGGGGCGATGGTGGCGACGGTACCAATCCCTATGGCGGCCTGCTCGGCTGGGCCAACCGCGTGGTGGTCTCGCCCGATTCGGTGAACCTGCTCTCGGAGGCGTGCGCCACGCGCATGCCGGTGATGGTGGCGCTGGCCGACACAGCGCAGGGCCGCCTGGCGCGCTTCCAGCAGCAGCTGCGCGAACGCGGGCGGTTGCAGGCGCACTGGCTGGACTGGCAGTACGACCGCATCGAGCCGCTGCGCGAAACCGCGCGGGTGGCGGCGGAAGTGAAACAGCGCCTGGCACTGGGGTAGTGCCGGCCGCTGGCCGGCAATCCTGGGCGCCTGGCATCGCGGTAATGCCGGGTGCGCAGCGTTTTCTGAACATTTCGATCCGGCACCACGGTTACAGTCCAAGGCCCCCCGTTGGACTGAACATCTTCATGCGTACCCTGCTCCTGCTGCCCCTGGCCCTGCTCGCCGCGTGTTCCACCGCGCCCACCGAGCTGGATCCGATCTCGTATCAATGCCAGCAGCAGCTGGACGCGTACCGCGAACAACCGGCGCTGCGCGATCCGAAGGGCCAGCGCCCGCCACTGCCGGTGGCTCCCATCAGTGACGCCTGCGACAAGGAGCTCAAGCGCAAGGGCGTGGATCGCCCGCTGCGCTGAGCAGCGTATGATCGGCGCGCGGGCCTGCCCGCCGTTGAAGGTACCGACATGGATCGTTTTTCCCGCCTGCCCCGCGCCGCGCTGCTGATCGCCAGCCTGCTGGCGACCGCACCGGCCTGGGCCAACAGCACCGCCTGCCGCGAGCGCTACCCCAGTGTGGCATCGCAGGCGGCGATGCTGGACGTGGCCTGGACCACCGCCGAACGCCTGGACGCGCTGCCCGATGTGGACGTGGTGGTCGCCGCGCGCGGTGGCCAGGACCTGAGCCGCTATGGATTGCGCCACAGCCACCTGGCCTTCCTGCTGCGCGAGGACGACGGCCGCTGGCGCGCGATGCACCTGCTCAACCGCTGCAAGACCGACAGCTCGCAGCTGTACCACGAGGGCCTCGGCAACTTCGTCGGCGAGAGCGGCGGCCATACCGACCTGCGCATCGGCGTGCCGTCGGCCCCCTTGCGTGCCGCACTGCGCGCGATGCTGGTGTCGCCCTCGATCCAGCCCAAGGCGCTGCACGAAACCAAGTACAACGTGGTCGCCTACCCGTTCGCCACCGACTATCAGAACTCCAACCAGTGGGTGCTGGAGGTGCTGGCGGCGGCGATGGCGCAGGCCGAAGGCGCGCCGGCCATCGTCAAGCGCGAACAGGCACAGCAGTGGCTGCGCCAGCAGAAGTACCAGCCCAGCGTGCTGCACATCGGCCTCGGCAAGCGCGTGGGTGCGCGCCTGTTCGTGGCCAACGCCACCACCACCGACCATCCGGCCGGCGAACGCATCTCCGGCAATTATTCGGTGGTGACGGTGGAATCGGTGTTCGACTTCCTGCACCAGCGCAGCCAGCTGCAGCAGGAACTGGTGATCCCCCATGTGCCGGTGGCCGGTGCCACCGCCGCCTCGCCCTGAATCCCGCAAGGAGAACGACATGCGTCTGCTGCACAACTCCCTGGTATCGATGCTGATCGTCACCGCGCTGGCCTGGTCATCGGCCGCCCATGCCGAACGCCGCATCGTGATCATCCATGACCCGGGCCCGCAGGGACCGAGCCTGGAAATGTCCACGCAGATGGTGGCCTCGGCCCGCGCCGCCGCGGCGAAGGAAGCCCAGGATGCCGCCGATGCCGGCCAGCCGCTGGCCCGCCCGCAGCAGATCAAGCTGCCGCAGATGGAGGTGAGCGCGATTGCCACTACCGTCGACGGCCGCCGCGAAGTGCTGCTGCGCGATGCCAACGATCCGCAGAACACCGCGTCGATGCAGTACCCGCGCGGCGTTGGCGACCCGGCCGTGCAGTTCACCGTGGGCCAGACCGTGAACTTCGAGCCGACGGGCAATGACCAGGGCTGGCAGTTGAAGGACAACCAGGGCCGTGCGCTGGAATACCTGCCCGAAGCTACCGGCCCGCGCGACATCTTCGATACCCGGCGCTGAGCCGCCGCCCCACGCTGACCAGGAGGTCTCCATGTTCCGTTGCCTGCGCGTTCCCACCACTGCATTGCTGCTCTCAGCGCTGCTGGTGCCCACCGTCCATGCCGGCGCCGCGCCGCAGTTGAACAGCAGCGAGGCCAGCGTGATCGTGACCTCGTTCGTGGTGCTGTCGCTGCCGATGGCGGCCTCGATGGGCCTGTCCGAACTGTCCAAGGCGCCGTTCAAGGCCAGCGAACGCAATGCCAGGGCGACCCGCACCAAGGCGGTGCCGCTGCCGCCGATGGAAGTGAAGAAGGTGGAGACCACGCCCACGGGCGAACGCCAGGTGCAGTTGCAGGTACCGGACAAGGCCGACCACACCGCCACCCTGCGCTGGCCGGTGCAGCCGCCGGGCGAGAACCCCACTGCGGCCTTCGTGGTCGGGCAACAGGTGCATTTCGACCCCACCGAGGCCGGTGCCGGCTGGAACGTGAAGAGCGCGCAGGGCCAGACCCTGGCCTATGTGCCGACGGCCTATGCCGCCGGTGATGTGATGAGTGAAGCGCTGTAAAGCTGAACGACCGGTTTTGGCTTTGCCGCAGGCCGGGCGGATAATGGGCAATCCCCTTTGTCCCCTTGGCTCGCCATGTCCGTGCGTCCTGCCCCTCTGTTTGCCCCGCTGACCCCGCGCGCCCTGGTGCTGGCGGTACTGGCCATGGGTGCAGTGGTGCTGCTGTCCAACGTGCTGGTGCAGTACCCGATCAACGACTGGCTGACCTGGGGCGCCTTCAGCTATCCGGTCGCGTTCCTGGTCAGCAACCTGATCAACCGCCGCTTCGGCCCGGGCCCGGCGCGCCGCGTGGCGTGGATCGGTTTCGCGGTGGCGGTGCTGCTGTCGATCTGGGTGGCCACCCCGCGCATCGCCATTGCCTCGTGCTCGGCGTTCATCGTGGCCCAGCTGCTGGACATCACCGTGTTCGACCGCCTGCGCCGCGGCAGCTGGTGGCGCGCACCGATGGTGGCCACCACCTGCAGCGCGACGGTGGACACCACCCTTTTCTGGTCGATCGCGTTTGCCGGTTCCACCTTGCCGTGGGTGAGCTGGGCCGCCGGCGACCTGGCAGTGAAGCTGGCGATCGGTGTCTGCCTGCTGGCCCCGTTCCGCGCGTTGTTGTGGAAGATGGCGCCGTTGCGCGCCACCAGCTGACCGCCATTGATCCGGTGGGTGCCGACCGTTGGTCGACACGCCCTGCAGAACTCATCGCTGCCGACAGATTGTGCCGACCAACGGTCGGCACCTACCAGGAGCGGGCGTCGCAGGGCCATTGATCCGGTAGTCGCCAACCTTGGTTGGCGCTTGGCATTCATGCCAACCAAGGTTGGCATCTACCAACGGCGTGCCATCGAAGGGCCATTGATCCGGTGGGTGCCGACAGATTGTGCCGACCAACGGTCGGCACCCACCAGGAGCGGGCATCGCAGGGCCATTGATCCGGTAGTCGCCAACCTTGGTTGGCGCTTGGCATTCATGCCAACCAAGGTTGGCATCTACCAACGGCGTGCCGTCGAAGAGCCATTGAGCCGGTGGGTGCCGACAGATTGTGCCGACCAACGGTCGGCACCTACCAACAGCGGGCATCGCGGGGCCATTGATCCGGTAGTCGCCAACCTTGGTTGGCGCTTGGCATTCATGCCAACCAAGGTTGGCATCTACCAACTGCAGTCCTCCGCCATCCGGCACTCAGGCGAACGGCAGCTCTGCCGCTCTGCACGCCGCCGTAATCGCTGCACACGCCTCTTCAATCGCCGGCGTGGTCGGGGCCAGCCGCGGGCGGCGGTCCAGCGTGCAGGCCAGGCCCACGTCCAACAGCGTGGCGTGCGCGCCATGCAGCGCCTGCGCGGTGGCATCGGGCAGGAAGCCCGCAACCGCCAACGCATCGATCAACGATGGCGTATCGCGCGGCTGCAGCAACGCCCCGTGCCGCGCACTGCGCGCCAGCACGCCGGTCTGCAGCAGGAATTCCAGGTCCACCACGCCGCCAGCACCTTGCTTCAGGTCCAGCCGTGCGGCGTCGCTGCGGTCCAGTTCGGTGCGCATGCGCCCACGCATCTTCAGCACGTCGGCATACAGCACACCCATGTCGCGCTCACGCCCCAGCGTCTGTGCACGCACCTGCTCGAAATCGGCCAGCAGGCTGGCATCGCCGGCCACGCCACGCGCGCGCACCAGCGCCTGGTGTTCCCAGGTCCACGCACGTTCGCGCTGGTATTCGGTGTAACTGGACAGCGAAGACACCAGCGAACCCTTGCCACCATCCGGGCGCAGGCGCACATCGATGTCGTACAGGCGGCCGGCGGCGGTGACCGCACCGAGCAGCGCCATCACCTTCTGCGCCAGCCGCGCATACCAGCGCCCCGGCTCCAGCGGACGCGCGCCGTCGCTGGCCTCCACGCCGGCCGGGTTGTCGTGCAGGAATACCAGGTCCAGGTCGGAACCGAAGCCCAGTTCAAGCCCGCCGAGGCTGCCGTAGCCGATGATCGCGAAACGTCCACCGGGAATCCCTCCGTGCGCGGCGCGCATGTCCGCCTCGGCCATCGCCAGCACGGTGACCACCACCGCCTGCGCCAGTTCGGCCAGTTGCCGCGTGCTGTCCACCGCGCCCTGGCGGCCGTCCAGCGTGGCCATCGCCATGCGGAAACTGAGCGCCAGCCGCGTCTCGTTGAGCCAGCGCAGTGCCGATTCGGGATCTTCCACCGCCAGCACCTGCTGGCACTCGGCCAGCATGCCGGCCGCATCGGGCATCGGCCCGGACACGCGCACATCCAGCAGTTCATCCAGCAGCAGCGGATACGCGACCAGCCGCTCAGCCAGCAGCGCGCTGCGCGCCAGCACATCGACCAGACGCGCCAACGCGCTCGGTTGTTCATCCAACAGCGCGAGATAGCTGGTCCGGCGCAGGACCGCCTGCAGCAGGCCGAGCACGCGCTTGAGCGCGGCATCGGGCTGCGGCGAACGCGTGGCCGCATGCAGCAACGCGGGCAGTACGCGATCCAGCCGCGCACGCGCCGCATCGGACAATGACTTCACGCCGGTGCCCTGGGCAAAATCGCGCAGCGACTGATCGGCGCCATTGGCATCGAGGAAACCGGCTTCGGCCAGCAACGGCGCGTTGCTGCCCTCGGGCAGGCTGCGCCAGTAGTTGGCCAGCGCGTCGGGCGCGGCCTGGCCCTTGCGCGGGGCCAGCAGCGCGGCGAATTCGGTGCTGACCCGCTGCTGCTGTTCGGCCAGTGCCGCGCGCAGTACCTCCCAATCCGGGTAGCCGAGGCCGATGGCAATGCGCGCGCGGTCCAGCGCGTCGCTGGGCAGCACGTGGGTCTGCGCGTCGCGCAGCATCTGCAGGCGGTTCTCCAACCGGCGCAGGAACAGGTAGGCCTCACGCAGCGCGCTGCCATCGTCGGGCGCAATCTGCCCGGCGGCCACCAGCGCGTCCAGTGCCACCAGCAGGCGGCGCTCGCGCAGCGCCGGCTCACGGCCACCGCGGATCAGCTGCAGCGCCTGGCACAGGAACTCGATTTCGCGGATGCCACCGGCGCCGCGCTTGATGTCTTCGTGCAGCTCGCGGCGCGCGACTTCGGCGGTGATCGCCGCCTTCATCTCACGCAGGCCGTCGAGCGCGGTGAAATCCAGGTAGCGGCGGTATACGAACGGTCGCAGGGTCTGCAACCACGCTTCGCCGGCGTCGATATCGCCGGCCACCGCGCGCGCCTTCAGCCACGCATAGCGCTCCCAGTCGCGGCCTTCGCGCTGGAAGTACTGATCCATCGCCGCGAACGACAGCGCGACGCGACCGGCGCTGCCGAACGGGCGCAGGCGCAGGTCGACGCGGTGGCTGAAGCCATCGACCGTGGTTTCGTCCAGCAGCTTGGCCAGGCGCTGGCCGAGGCGGGCGAAATACTCCTCGGCGGCCAGCGCGCGCGGACCGTCGGATTCGCCGCCCTGCGGGTACGCATAGACCAGGTCGATATCGGAACTGAAGTTGAGCTCGCCACCGCCGAGCTTGCCCAGGCCGAATACCACCAGCTGTTGGGGGACGCCTGCGCCATCACGAACCACGCCGTGCCGCTGTGCGAATTCCTGCTGCAGGGCGTCCAGCGCCAGCCGTAGGCAATCCTCGGCCAGGGTGGTGGCGCCAGCCAGGGTCTGCGCCACGTCGTCCAGCCCGGTCAGGTCACGCCAGATCAGCCGCGTGGACATCGCGGTGCGCCAGCGCCGCAGCTGTGCCGGCCAGTCGCTGGGTTGCAGCGGATCGAGCACCGGCGCCGGGATCGGCGGGCAGTCGGGGGCGGCCAGCTGCGCCAGCAGCGCCGGTTGCCGCACCAGGGTGTCCAGCGCGAAGTCGCTGGCCACCGCCAGCCGGGTCAGCAGCGGCAGCAGCTCGGCAGGAACAGGCTCGGGCAGGACCTGGGCCAGGCGCGCCAGGGCGCGGTCGACAAGGGGCTGCAGGGTGGCGGGCAGGTCAGCGGTGGCGAGGGTCATGCGCTGATTCTCGCGGGGTCGGATCCCTTTGCCAACGGCGAAGGGCTCTGCCCCCGAGATGCCGCCGCTTGATGCCGCGGGTGGGGTCAGAGCCTTTTGCCCTTGGCAAAAGGATCCGACCCTGAAGGGGTGCCGCGCATTCATTCTGGGCGGCAGGCAATAAAAAAGCCCGCTTGCAGCGAACTGCCAGCGGGCTCTGCTCCCTCCCCCACGTCGGGATGCAGGGCCATCGTGCGGGCTGCGAAAGCACTTTGCACGCTGCACTGCAAAACAAAACCGGTGGGTATGGGTGACCCCGGTGGGGAAAAGCCATTCCACGAAGGTAGAACCCCCCGTACGGATGAGGATGGCCGATAATCGGGTTTCCCCCCAGAAACACTGTCGTCATGTCTGTTGATCGCATCGCCAACGCGCGTCTTCGTGACCGCGTGGTCTCCGCCGAGGCCGCAGCCGCGCTGATCCAGCCCGGTGAAACCGTGGCCATGAGCGGCTTCACCGGCTCCGGGTATCCCAAGGCCGTTCCCGTCGAACTGGCCCGCCGCATCGAAGCGGTGCACGCCCAGGGCCAGCCCTTCCAGATCAAGCTGATGACCGGTGCCTCCACCGCGCCGGAACTCGATGGCGCGCTGGCCAAGGCCGATGGCATCGCCATGCGCATGCCGTTCCAGAGCGATCCGGATGCGCGCAACCGCATCAACGAGGGCAAGCTGGATTACATCGATATCCACCTCAGCCACGTCGCCCAGCACGTGTGGTTCGGCTTCTACGGCGAGATCGATACCGCCGTGATCGAAGTCTCGGCCATCCGCGAAGATGGCTCGCTGGTGCCCTCCACCTCGGTCGGCAACAACAAGACCTGGCTGGACCTGGCCAAGAAGGTGATCGTCGAGGTCAACGAATGGCAACCGGCCGGCGTCGACGGCATGCACGACATCTACTACGGCACCGCGCTGCCACCGCACCGCAAGCCGATTCCGCTGGTGAACGCCAACGACCGCATCGGCGACACCGCGCTGCGCTGCGACCCGGACAAGATCGTGGCCGTGGTGCGCACCAACGGCCCGGACCGCAACAGCCCGTTCAGTCCGATCGATGCGACCAGCGAACAGATCGCCTCGCACCTGATCGAGTTCCTCAAGCACGAGGTGAAGAAGGGCCGCCTGCCGCCGAACCTGCTGCCGCTGCAGTCGGGCGTGGGCAACATCCCCAACGCCGTGCTGGCCGGCCTGGCCAGGAGCGGTTTCCGCGACCTGGCCGCGTTCACCGAAGTGATCCAGGACGGCATGCTCGACCTGCTGCGCGATGGCGTGCTGAGCTACGCCTCGTGTACCGGCTTCGCGCTGAGCCCGCAGGCCAACGAGACGTTCAAGGAGAACATCGATTTCTACCGCGAGCGCATCATCATGCGCACGCAGGAGATCTCCAACCATCCGGAACTGGTGCGCCGCCTGGGCTGCATCGGCATGAACGGCATGATCGAGGTGGACATCTACGGCAACGTCAACTCGACGCACGTGATGGGCACGCGGATCATGAACGGCATTGGCGGTTCGGGTGACTTCGCCCGCAACGGTTTCCTGTCGGCGTTCCTGAGCCCGTCCACTGCCAAGAACGGCACCATCTCGGCGATCGTGCCGATGGCCAGCCATGTCGACCACACCGAGCACGACGTGTCGGTGATCGTCACCGAACAGGGCCTGGCCGACCTGCGTGGCCTGACCCCGCGCAAGCGCGCGCAGGTGCTGATCGACAACTGCGCGCACCCGGATTTCCGCCCGCAGCTGCAGGATTACTTCGACCGTGCCAGCCGCGAAAGCTACGGCAAGCACACCCCGCACCTGTTGCCCGAAGCACTGTCGTGGCACCAGCGCTGGCTGGATACGGGCACGATGAAGGGCTGACCCCGGGTCCGGACATCGGGTAGAGCCGGCCGCTGGCCGGCTTCCCCTACAGCCGGCCAGCGGCCGGCTCTACCTTCACGCGGTGCGCAGCGCCGCCAGCGACTCAGCCTGCAGCCGCTCGTAGATCTCGAACTCGTCATTCACCGCCACGCCCAGCGCCTGCTCGAAAGCCTCGCGGTTGGCGTGCGCGGCATACGCGCGCTGTTCTTCGCCGCCCAGGTTCGACTGGAAGATGCCCGCGGCACTGACCGGCAGGAAATCCTCGTAGACGATCGGATCGGCCGTGGCCAGGCCGGCGGCCACCAGCACTTCGGCAGGCAGATCGGCCACGCGTTCCGGCGCGGCGCGGCCGGCGTCGGTCAGCTGGTAGCGGTAGTAGCCCAATCCTTCCTGGCGCAGCGTGTCATGGTCATCCGGGAAGCTGGCGAATACCGCCTGCAGGCGCTGCCCGTAGTCGCCACCGGTACTGCCTTCGCCACCGGCATCGCGTGCCTGCGACAGCAGCTGGTCGTACAGCGCGCGGCCCTTCGGGGTGAGCGCAAGGCCGCGTTGTTCGATCTCGCCGAAGCGCGCGGTATGGGTGCCGGCATCGCCACCGTCCGCATCCGGGAAATGCACGGCCTCTTCCAGCGCCTTGAAGCTGGTCTGGCGCAGCAGGATCGGGCAGGCGCGGCGCGGCGGCCCTTCGATCACCGCCTTGGCCGCCATGCCGTGCTCGATCATTGCCGCCTGCGCCGCGTCGATGTCCAGCGTGCGCGGGGTCAGGTGGTTGATGTGCGGGCCACGGAAACTGACCACGTCGGCCACCAGGCGGTGCGCATTGTGCAGCGCGTGGTAGGTCGGCAGATCGACCGTGGCATCGCCGTGCCAGCGGAAGGTTTCCAGTGCTTCGTCGACAAAGCGCTCGGCGTCGGCCTGCGACAGGCCACCGTCACGCTCGGCCTGGTCGATCGGCGCCAGTGCGCCGTCGGTGAAGATGCGGCGGCGTGCCAGGATCTTCGCCGACTCGGCACGCAGGGTTTCGTCTTCGATCAGCTCCAGGCGCAGCAGCGAGGTGAACACGCGGAACGGATTCTGCGCCAGCGCGGCGCCGGTCAGCGGGCGGAACGCGGTGGAGTGCACCGGCACGCCGGCTACCGACAGGTCGTAGTAGCCGACCGGGTACATGCCCATCACCGCGAACAGGCGGCGCAGCGTCGCCAGCTCCTGCGCGGTGCCGACGCGGATCGCGCCATGGCGCTCTTCGTCCAGGCGCGCACGCTCGTCGTTGCGCTGCAGCTGCGCGGCCAGTGCCGGGTCCTGGGCAAGCACCTGCGCGTTGATCCGCTCCACCAGTTCCACCAGCGTGCCGTACAGCGGCACTTCGGTGCGGTACATGCGGGACATGGCCTGCGCGAACAGGCGGCGGATCACATCAGGCGAAACGAAAGAGGCGCTCATCAGTCACTCGATTACGGGAACGGGGAACAGCTCGGACCCGTATTGTCGCCGGAGCGCGCGGCGGCGGCGATACGCAGAGCAACATGGCCGGGTAATGCCGGCCGCTGGCCGGCAACCTCCTGATGCCTGTAAGGGTGCAGTTGCCGGCCAACGGCCGGCACTACCGCTTCAACTGCCGCTTCAGGGTGGCATCCAGGGTGATCGGCCGGTCCCAGTGCTGGTAGCTGGCCACGATGGCATGCCGCACAGCGCGGTAATGCAGGTTGTCCGGCTTGGCCGGCATGCGCTTCACCACCGCTTCCCAGCCGCCCTCCGGGTCCTGGCTGAAGGCGCGCACGCTGTCGCGGCAGGTCTGGCCGCTGGCCTTGGCCCAGAAGCAGGCGAAATAGATATCCCCGGCCTGCCAGCCATGGGTGGTGAACAGCGCATTGATGTAGCCGCGGGGGACATCGGCGTAGCGCGACACTTCATCGAGGAAGGCATCGGGGTAGCGTTCGGCGTAATGGTTGATGTCCTGCAACTGGGCATCGATCCAGCGGTCACCGGTTGCCACCTCATACGCAGCCGAACGCTCGGCGGTCTGCTGGGCCAGTACGGTGGCCGGCGCCAGCAGCAGGGACAACAACAGCGCGCGCAGTCGAACGTTCATGCCACGATTCTGCCGCAGCTGCCGGGCCCTGTCAGGCCGCCGCAGCGGCCTTGGCCTCGATCGCCGCCAGTGCGGCCGGCCAGTCGTGGGCGGTATCGGCGGTGACCATGCGCGGTTCGTCGTCGGCCACGCCGTGCTGGGTCTCATGGGCCCAGGTCACCGCGTACGGGGTATGCACGCCCCAGCCACCCAGGGTCACCACCGGCTCGATGTCCGAGCGCAGCGAGTTGCCGACCATCACGAAGCGCTGCATCGGCAGGTCGAATTCGGCCAGCACGCGGGCGTAGGTCTCCGGGTCCTTCTCGGAAACGATCTCGATGCGCGGGAACAGCTCGGCCAGGTTGGCGACCTTGATCTTCGCTTCCTGGTGGAACAGATCGCCCTTGGTGATCAGCACCACCGGGTAGTGCTCGGCGATGGCCGCCACCGCTTCGCGCACACCGTCGATCAGTTCCACCGGGTGGCGCAGGGTATCGTGGCCGATATCCAGAATGCGCTGGATGTCCTTGGCCTCGATGCGCTGGCCGGTGATGTCGATGGCCGCCTCGATCATCGACAGGGTCATGCTCTTCACGCCGTAGCCGAAGGTACCCAAGTGGCGCTGCTGAACTTCCAGCAGGTGGCGCGCGGTCTGGGTGTCGTGCACGTCGACATAGCGCGACAGCAGGTCAAGGTAATCCTGCTCGGCCTTGCGGTAGTAGTCCTCGCTCTTCCACAGCGTGTCGTCACCGTCAAAACCGACCAGGCCGATGGCGCGCGACGGCGCAGGCGTGGACGTGTTCATCGGCCAAGGATACAGGGGTGGCGATGACGAGAAAAACCCGGGCGGCCGCAGCCGCCCGGGTCCCCATGCACCGGTCTTCCCGAATCAGGTCTGGATCAGCGGCCCTGCGCCGCGCCGGCACCCGCACCGGCCTGCTGCGCGGCCACGTAGGCCTTGTACTCGTCGGCGCTCAGCTCGCCGTCCTTGTTGGTATCGGCCTGGTCGAACACCTGGGCCAGGCCGGCGTTCACCTGCGCCTCGGTCTTGCTGATGGTGCCGTTGCCATCGGTATCGATGCTGGCCCAGGTCTGGCCACCACCGTTGGCCTGCGCCGAGGCCGCTGCGGCCGCATCGGTCGCCTGGTCAGCCGCCTGCCCGGCCTGTGCTGCCGCCTGCTGGGCCTGCGCCGCTTCATTCTGCGCATGTGCGGCCTGCTGCTTGGCCGACTGGGCCATCGCCGGAATGGCCAGCACGCTGCCAGCGGCGACGATCAGGGCGATCAGGGGCTTGCGGTTGCGAATAGTCATCAGGGGTGTCTCCTGCATATTGGGTGGTGTTGCGCGGCCTGTTGTTTCCGCACGGCACCTACCCTGCCACCGCGTTTCTGAATCGATTTTGGGCCGCGACCGGCCTCCACACGCACGATTAACCACTCGCATCCACGCATGCTTTAGCGCGCTGGTTAGCGAGGAGTGAGCGGCTCATAAGATGCGCATTCAACGCCTCTGCATTTAACCGGCAGGCAACGAAAAACCTGCGTCAGTCGACGGTTTTTTCCAATGACCGCGAACTGAACAACACCCATCCCAAGGCGACACCGGCGAGCGCGCCGGCGATTTCCAGCACGACACGGCTGCCGAGCTCGTTCGGATCGTGGATGGTGGCCAGGAACAGGCGCGCGTACAGCGGCGACTCCAGTCGCACGATGCCCATGTAGAACAGCTTCCACGCATCGATGCCAGCGGAGGCCACCACCGAGATGACGCAGGACCAGCCGATCGCATGTCCCACCGACCAGTGCAGCAGCCGGCACAGCCGCGACCACACGAAGTACACCAGCAGCCCGACCAGCAGGGCGATGGCGCCGGCTTCCAGGGTGCCGAGCAGGCCGAAGTGCAGGGGAAGGTTCATCGGGTGGGCAGGGATGAAGAGGCGGCCAGTGTAAGGGATCTGCGCCGGACCCAATCGGCAGCCACAGTAGATCCACGCCATGCGTGGATGAATCTCCATCCAAATCGAATATCTCGACGATTGAACAAGGAGCAGCCGAGCATGGGCTCGGCTCTACAACGGACCACGCGGGAAACTGTCAGAGGCGGGGCGCAGCCCTGCCGATGCCTCTACCGTACCGGGACGTCGTACGCGGTGCCGGGATCCGGTTCGGGCTGCAGGGTGTAGTGCCACCACTCCTGCGGATAGTTGACGAAGCCCCGCCGCGCCATCGCGCGCACCAGCTGCTGGCGATTGGCCTGTTGCGCATCGCTCAATCCGCTTGCCTGCGTATGCGCGCGTGGACCGAAGAAATCGAAGTCGGTGGCCATGTCCAGCGGCGTGCATGCACCGCTGCGGCAATCCAGCAGGCCCAGATCAACCGTGGCACCGCGGCTATGGCCAGAGCGCTCGGCGATGTAGCCGTCGGCCAGCAACCGTGGTTTGTCCAGGTCCGGGTACTGCTGTGCCTTGCGCGAGCGCTCGCGCGGATCGTTCACCCAGGCCATGAAGGCCTGCACCGAACGCACCGGCCGGTAGCAGTCGTAGAGGCGCAGGCCGAAGCCATTGCCGCGCAGGTCCTGTTCCACCTGTGCCAGCGCCTTCGCCACCGGCGCCAGCAGATAACACGATGGCGCCTCGTAGCCGGGCACGCGCGCACCGGTGAAGTTGTTGGCACCGGCATAGCGGATATCCAGGTCGATGCGCGGCGACAACGTGCGGATCTCCACCAGTCCGGCGCTGGCCGCGTCGGTTGCCGGTGAAACGCGCGGTGGCTCAGCGGCGCTGGTGGTCGCCGCCAGCGCAGTCGCCAGTACGAGTGAAGTGCAGGTCCTGGAAGTCATAGCTGAAGTCGATGTCCGGGTCGATGGCGCGCAGGTCCAGCGTCGGTGCCGGGCCTTCGCCTGGCTGCAGCCACGCCTGCGCCTCGTCGCCCAGCGTATCCCAGCGCAGCAGCCAGCGCCCCTGCAGCTGCAGCACCGTGGCCTGCAGCCGGGGCGACTTGTCCACGCTGAAACGCAGGCCATCCTTGCCCGGGCAAAGCGAGGCCGCGCCCAGCCACGGATCGCGGTAGCGGCCCTGCCAGCGGGACAGGTCCATGCGGCTCGTCTCCTGCGCCGCCGCGGTGGATGGCCGCGAATGGCCGGTCGCGGCCCGCGTTGCCTGGTCAGCCTTCAGTTCGGCCAGGTAGTCCATCGCCGGACGCGCATCGTCCGCTGCGGTGAAGCGCTTCAGCGCGGCCTGCATCAGGGCCATGCGTGCGTCCTCGCCTTCGCCGTTGATCAGCATCACCACGCCCACCTTCCGGTCAGGCAGCAGCGCCAGCGATGAATACATGCCTGACAGCGTGCCGGTGTGCGCCACTTTCCACTGGCCGTCCATGTCGGACACGCGCCAGCCATAGCCGTAGCCGTAGAAGTGCGCGTTGTCCCAGCGCCGCTGGCGTTCACCCAGCGGCATCGGCATGTGCAGGGTCCACAGCGTGCGGCGCTGCTCCGTGTCCAGCCAGCCGGGCGCCAGGGTGGGATCGAGCAGCACCTGCATCCAGCGCGTCATGTCGCGCAACGAACAACGGATGCCGCCGGCCGCCATCGACGGCAGGTCCGGGCTGGTTCCACCATCGGCGTTCACCACTTCATTGCGTTCGCCACGCCAGGCATGCGGCTGCGCTACGTTGCCCACGCGTTTCACCGACCACGCCCCCACCTGGCAGCGCGTCATGCCCAGTGGTTCGAACACCTGCTCGCGCATCAGCTGGTCATACGGCTTGCCGCCCGCCGCAGCGGCCACTTCACCGGCCACCACGTACATCAGGTTGTCGTAGGCATAGTGGCTGCGGAAGCTGCTGACCGGCTTCAGGTGCGCCAATCCGGCGATGATGTCGGCGCGGGTGAACGCGTTCGGCTCCGGCCACAGCATCAGGTCCCCGGCGCCCAGGCCCAGGCCGCTGTTGTGGATCAGCAGGTCGCGCACCTGCATCTGCTGTCCCACCCACGCATCGTGCATGCGGAAGCCCGGCAGATGCCGCTGCACCGGATCATCCCAGCGCAGCCTGCTCTGCTGCACCAGCCGCGCCAGCAGTGCAGCAGTCATCGCCTTGCTGTTGGAGGCGATCTTGAACAGCGTGTCCTCGTCGATGCGGCCGCCATCGCCACGCGCGCCCTCGGCGTGGCGATAGACCACCTGCCCGTTGTCGACCACCGCCATCGCCAGCCCGGGCAGGTGCTCGAGCTGGACGACGGCAGCGACATCGGCATCGAGGGAGGCGGTCGCGGTGGTCTGTGCCACCGCAACCGGGAACACCGCCAGCGCCGCCGCGCAGACGCAGTTTCGAGCCTGCCGTGCGGGCTTCAATAGGCCCATGTCACGGTCAACTGCGCATAGCGCGGTGACTGGAAGCCGGTGCCGTAGCGGTACAGCGGGTTCGGCGTGCCGATGCTGTCCTGCGGCTCGTAGTCCTGGTCCACGGTCACCACGCGCTGCTGGTTGAGCACGTTGTACACCGCCAGCTTCAGGCGCAGATCGGTGGGAATCGGTACCTTGTACGAGACGCTCACGTCCAGGTCATAGGTCCAGGGCGTGCGGCCGTCGCCACCGCGTGGCGAATGCACGAACACGCGCTGGGATGGAACCGTCGCCTGGCAGTTGGACACGCACACGTAGTAGCTGTGGAAGTCGGTGTCGTCGAACGGATTGCCGGCGCCGAAGCGGGTAATCGGGCTGCCCGACTGCACGCCCAGGGTGGCGGCCACGCTCAGGTTCTCGGTCAGCGCGTAGCTGCCACGGAACTTGAACTGGTGGCGGCGATCATTGGCCAGGTAGCCATAGCCCCCGTAGTTCACCCACGGATTGTCGAAGTTCTCGGTGCGACCGGCATCGGCGAAGTCGGTATCGGAGTTGACCGGACCCTCGGCATTGCCGCGGCCATAGGCCAGCGTGTAGGACGCATTGAAGCCCCACTTGCCGTCCCACGCGCGGTCGACCTGCAGTTCCAGCGCCTTGTAGTCACGCTTGGGCTTCACCCAGCCGCGCTGGCCGACATAATTGCCGTTGTCGTCATACAGCGCCCAACCTTCCTTCGAGGTGTCGATGCTGATCCAGCCATCGTTGCGGCCGTCGCAGTCGGTGTCACCCCACACGGTGTTGGTGCGCCCCGGGTTGCCCATGATCCACACGCCGTCGACGGCACCACACTGGCCGGTCGCGGTGATGTTCATGTCATCGATGGCATTGTGCAGGCGCCGGTAGGTCACGCTGGCGCCTACCGACCAGGCCTCGTTGATCATCTGCTGGAAGCCCAGGATCGCTTCATCCTGGTAGACCGGGTCCATGTCCCGGTTCACTTCCGCGCGCAGGTCCGGCACGCTGCCGTCGCCCTGCGAGTTGTCCACCGGGCCGATCTGCGCGCCCAGGTTGGGGATGTTGTTGGCTGCGCCGGTGTAGCCGAGGAACTCGTACCAGGTGCGCTCGTCGAGGAAACCACCGGCCTGCTTGATGTTGATGACGTTGGCCACCGGCAGGAAGTATCGGCCCAGGTTGCCGAACACCTTGGTCGTGCCATCGCCGCGCACGTCCCAGGAGAAGCCCAGGCGCGGGGCCAGCATGTCGTCGATCTTGATGTAGCTGCTGCCGTCGCCGCCCTTGTTGTCGAAGGCTTCCAGGCGCAGGCCCATGTTCAGCAGCAGATTCGGCGTCACCTGCCAGTTGTCTTCCAGGTAGTAGGCCGAGTTGATCGTCTCGAAGGCCCCGTCCACTTCATAGCGACGGGTGCGCACGACCACGCCGCTGGCCGGCACCACGCCACCGTTCAGCGAGCTGCCGGGAGTGCGGTAGTAGATGTCGTAGTGGAAGCCGCCCGGGCCCGGATAGGCGCGGCTGTAATCGGAGGTGTTCTCTTCCCGATCCAGGCCGAACCGCAGCAGGTGGTTGCCCAACGTCCATTCGAAATCCGCGCGCACGGCCTTGCGCGTGTCCAGCGCCGACTCCAGCTGCGAGCTGCTGGTGCAGCTGCGGTCGCCCTGCAGCGACGGCGGCACGCCCTGGCCGGCCGTGCGGTTGTCGAACACGCGGTTGCAGTTCTGGTCCATCAACGAGCTCTGCACACGGTTGCGCTTGTTCTCGCCGTACATCAGCTTCATGGTCAGGTCGTTGTTGACCTGCCAGCTGTAGGTACCGGACCAGTTCTTGCCACCCACCGTGTTGTAGATCTGGTTGCTGCGCTCGCCCACGGTCTGCCCCGTGGCGTAGTCGTAAGCGTAGACGTCGGTGAGGGTCTTGCTCTTGTCCGAGAAGCCGAACAGCGACAGCATCTGGTTGTCGGTGATCTGCCAATCGATCTTGCCGCCCCAGAACGGATCATCGGCCTTGCCCTGGCTCAGGCGCGTGCCGGCATCATTGGTCGAGGTGGGACGATAGTCGCGCGCCTCGTACATGCCGAAGAAGAACAGGCGGTCCTGCACCAGCGCACCGGAAGCGAACACATTCAGCGCGCTGCGGCTGTAGTCGTCGCGGCTGGCGGTGATGTAGCGGCTGCCGCTGCCGTCGTAGCGGTCGCGTGCCTGCGACTGCCACGCGCGCGGCTCGAACACCAGTTCGGCACCGGCCTTGAAATCGTTGCTGCCCGAGCGGGTCACCGCATTGATGACGCCGCCGGTGCTGCGCCCGAACTCCACCGAGTAGCCGCCCGTCTTGACCTGGAATTCCTGGTAGAACGAGAACGGCACCGACGAGAAGCCGACCCGGTTGTAGAAGTCGGTGACGTTCAGGCCATTGATGTAGACGGTGTTCTCGGCCACCGACGAACCGCCGAAGGAAATGCCCTGCCCGCCCAGCGACCCCTTGCCCTTCACCGCGCCCGGCGCGAGCAGCGCCACCGCGGTGATGTCACGGTCCACTGGCAGGCGCGACAGCTCCTCGCGGGTGATGTTGGTGGCCGACTCGGTGGACTTCACATCCACCATCGACACCACCTGCGGCGCCCGCACTTCGACCGTGCCCAGGGTACTGACCGCACCCAGCGGCACGTTCACCGTGGTCGCGCTGCCGAGACTGACCGTCACCTGGCCGACACGGCTGGCGCCTCCACCCGGCAGGCTCACCTCCATGTCATAGGTGCCGACCGGCAGCAGCGGAATGCGGTAGCTGCCGTTGGCTTCGGCCTGCACGGAGCGCACGAAGCCCGTTGCCGGGTTGCGTACGGTCACCGTGGCACCGGCCGGTACCTGGCCGGCATCGCTGACCAGCCGGCCGACCACTGAACCATCCTGTGCGAATGCGCTGGGCGCGATCACGCCCAGACACGCCCCGAGAGCGACGCACAACGCCGCCCGCTTGATGCTGTAAGCCTTCATCCCCTGCTCTCTCCTGCAAGAATTGAATGGTGTGGAATGCGATGTGTCGCGCTAGCGTTGCCTGGCTGGCAGTACCCGCCACTGGAAGTCGTAGCTCCATTGGTCGAAGTACAGGTTGCCGCCTGCCCACTCGGCCTCGCCGCGCTGCGAGTCGACCGTTTCCGAGCGGAAGTGCTGCTTGGCCGGCACGAGGGGCTGGCCGAAATCATCGTTGAAGGCGATGCGGTAGCCATCGAGGCCACCCAGGTAGAAGTTGCGCAGGGCCGGCACATCGCTGGCCAGTGCGCCGGTGGTCACGTCCATCGGCAGCCAGCCATACGGCGCCAGGTAGACCTGTCCCCAGTCATGCAGGTTGTTGTAGCCACTGCCATCGTCGGAGAACACCATGCCCGACTGCCAGCGCGCGGGAATGCCATTCAGGCGCAGCAGCGCGATCAGCAGCAGGGTCTGCTGCCCGCAATCGGCATGGCCGGAACGCAGCGCGTAATCGCTGATGTTGCTGAGCGTGGAATATTCGCGCGCACCGGCCCAAGGAATACGGTCGACCGCAGCAAACAGCTTGCGCACCACTTCATATGGGCGCGTCTCGCCCTGCAGCACCTGGTCGGAGAACAGCTTCAACGCAGGGGTGAAGCGCACATGCGGCAGCTGCTCGGCCAGATACGGCTTCAACGCCGTATCGGCCGGGGTCGGTTGCACCACGGCCGGGTCGATCGCGGTGTGCCGGGCGAAGATCGTGACCGCGTAGCGGATCTCGAAGCGGGTCGGCTGCCCGGCCACCGCTTTGGCCTCCAGATAGGCCGTGCGTTGCAAGGTGCTGGCCGGTGCCACCCGCGCCTTGCCTGGGCTGCTGCCCAGCCACTGCACCTGCTCCTGCTGGCCGGGGATCTCGCGTGGGTACGGAATCCAGGCACGCACGGTTTCGCCGGCCGGCACGGCATCGGCCTTCACCGTGAGCGATTGGGTGAATTCGATACGCTGCGGCAGCACCGACGCCCGGCCACTCTGTTCGGCCGCGGCGACCACGCGCGTGTGGTGCGCGTTGAGCACTTCGTTGGGCCCTGGAGGCGGCATCGGTGCATCCGCACGGCGGCGTGCGCGTGCTTCGTCGCTGAGCAGGAACAGGTTCGACGGTGCGCGCTTGAAGTACCAACGCTCGCCATCGATATCGAGATGCTCGATCAGGCCAAGCTGGTCCCAGCGCGCGAATTCCTCGTCGGTCAGGTCGGGAATCCAGCGGCGCACGGCAGACTTGGCGGCGGTTTCGTCGAGGGAAAGATCCAGGCGGATGCGGCGCATGCGCTCACGCTGGAACGCGCCTTCGGCAGCATCGCTCCCTGTCGCCAGCAACGCATCGGCGTCGCTGAAGCGGCCGCCGTCGATCAGGTCGATCACCTGCGCCTGGCGCGCACGCTGCTGGCTGCTGCGCCCGTCTGCCGCCTGCGTGACCGACACCCACAGCAGCAGCGCGGCACACAGGCCGGCAGCAGCAGGCAGACGCGGTTTGCGAATGGCAGGATCCACAGCGACACTTCCCCAGCGCGGGTGGTAACGGCTGTGTAACACGGACCGGGATGCCGGTCAATAATTTATTCTTGCTTTCGATGCCGAAAGGAATAAATATTCCACAAGGCATTCGAGGAGGGTGTGCACCGCATGAGCCTGGCTTCCCGCGAACGGCACCGGCATTGGCCGCGCCGCTTGACCTTGGCCCTGTGCCTGCTGGCCGCACCGGCCTTTGCACAGGCCGCCCCGGCGCCCGATCCCGGCGCACCGCTGCCCTATGTGATCGGCCTGCACGAGGCCTACCTGACGCCGCAGTACTGGGCGGCGCGTCTGGACAACGCCGATGCGCCGATCCTGGATCGCGCGCAGATCGAGGCGCAGAACGCACGGATGCGGGCGCAGGACATCCACATCCAGGACATCGCGGCGTTGCCAGCCCAGCTTGATGGGGCGACGGTGCGTGCCAGCATCACCGCGCTGTCGAGCTGGCCCACGCGCACCCTCTACAGCGACAAGGGCACGCCCATCGCGCCGGCCCTGCGCAGCGCGATCGAAGCCAACCTCGGCCTTGATGCGATTCCCGCCCAGGTGGCACCGGCCTACGGGCTGGTGGTGAAGCGTGCCGCACTGCGCACCTTCCCCACCCGCGAGCGCGTCTTCAGCACCGTCGGTGACACCGACATCGACCGCTTCCAGGAATCGGCACTGTTCCCCGGCGACAAGGTCGCCGTGGTCCACCGCAGTGCCGACGGCCGCTGGCTGTTCGTGCACAGCGAGCGCTACAGCGCGTGGATCGAAGCCGACGCCATCGCCAGCGGCGACAAGGCCACGGTGCTCGGCTACGGCGCGAAGGGACCCTACCGGATCATCACCGGTGCCACCGCGCAGACCGCCTACACCCCGGAAGAACCGCGTGTCTCGCGCCTGCAGCTGGACATGGGCGTGCGCCTGCCGGTGCTGGCCGACTGGCCCGCGTCAGAACCGGTGAACGGCCAGCAGGCGCACGCATCGTGGGTGGTGCAGCTGCCGGTACGCGAGGCAGATGGTCGCCTGAAACTGGTACCGGCCCTGCTGCCGCGCTCGCAGGACACCGCCGCCGACTACCTGGCCCTGACCCCGCGCCTGTTGCTGCAGCAGGCCTTCAAGTTCCTCGGCGAGCGCTACGGTTGGGGCCACGACTACGACACCCGCGACTGCAGCGGTTTCGTCTCCGAGATCTACCGCAGCTTCGGCGTGCTGCTGCCACGCAATACCAGTGCACAGGCGGTCAGCCCGGCGCTGGATCGCCTGCCGTTCACCGGCAAGGACGGCAAGGCACTGCGCGACCGTGCCGTCACCGACCTGAAGGTCGGCGATCTGGTCTACATCCCCGGCCACGTGATGATGGCCATCGGCCACGTCGACGGTCGTACGTGGGTGATCCACGATACGGCGGGCGGCAGCTGGTTCGGTGCCGACGGCACGCGCGTGCAGGCCCATCTCAATGGTGTTTCGGTCACGCCGCTGGAGCCGATGATGGCCAGCGATACCGTCCGCTACATCGACCGCATCACCAACATCCAGCGCCTGCGGGCCAAGACTCCTGAATGAAGATCACCGCCATCGAACTGGGCATGCTGCGCGTGCCGTTGAAGACACCGTTCAAGACCGCCCTGCGCACGGTGGAAACCGTGGAAGACGTGGTGGTGCTGATCCGCACCGACACCGGCAACACCGGCTATGGTGAAGCCCCGGCCACCGCCGTGATCACCGGCGATACGCACGGCTCGATCATCGAAGCGATCCGCCACTTCATTGCCCCGCGCCTGATCGGCCAGGACGTGGTCAACCTCAACCACCTGTGCACGCTGGTGCAGACCGCGATGGAGCGCAACACCAGCGCCAAGGCGGCGGTGGAGATCGCGCTGTACGACCTGTGGGCGCAGCTGCACGGCGCCCCGCTGTACCAGATGCTCGGTGGTGGCGACCCGGTGATCACCACCGACATCACCATCAGCGTGGACTACATCGACAAGATGGTGGCCGACTCGCTGTCGGCAATCGAACGCGGCTTCGAGTCGCTGAAGATCAAGGTCGGCAAGGACATCGGCCTGGACATCGAACGGGTCAAGGCGATCCATGCCGCCGTGGAAGGCCGCGCCCTGCTGCGCCTGGACGCCAACCAGGGCTGGACCGCCAAGCAGGCAGTGCATGCGATGCGTACCCTGGAAGACGCCGGCGTGGTGCTTGAACTGCTGGAGCAGCCGGTGAAAGCGGCCGACATCAGCGGCCTGAAGTACGTCACCGACCGCGTCAACACGCCGGTGATGGCCGACGAAAGCGTGTTCAGCCCGAGCCAGGTGATGGACCTGATCCAGCAGCGCGCGGCCGACATCATCAATATCAAGCTGATGAAGACCGGCGGCCTGTCCAACGCGATCCGCATCGCCGACATTGCCGGCATCTACGGCGTGCCGTGCATGATCGGCTGCATGATCGAATCGAGCATCAGCGTGGCCGCCGCCGTGCACTTGGCCGTGGCCAAGAGCGATGTGATCACCAAGGTCGATCTGGACGGCCCCTCGCTGGGCCAGTTCGATCCGGTCAGCGGCGGCGTGCATTTCAACGAATCGGAGATCAGCATCAGCGACGTGCCGGGGCTGGGCATCACCGAAGTGCGCGGGCTGGAGATGCTGGGTTGATCTCTGCCTTGCGGCTGACGTTGCCTGCCACTGACGCTGGGTCGCGCGTTACTTTTCTTTTCGCGAAAAGAAAAGTAACCAAAAGAAACGCTCCGCCGGCCGCGAGCCGGTGCTACGCACCGGTTCCCTGCGCTCCTCGGCCCGTCGAGAGACGGCGCGGGAACTCGCTGCGCTCAGACACCCGCGCCTCTTCGCCCTCGCCGGACCTGCGGTGCTCGGCTCGCTACAAAGCGGACTCAACGTCCAATGCAACAGCTGCACCCAGTAGATCCACGCCACGCGTGGAAGCGCTTGTTTTTGCCCTACCCCGTAATCCCTTCGCGGCTGGCATGCGCGCGATGTGTCCAGGGTCGGGCGGGTGGGGCTTGCGGGGGTGTCCGCCGCATGGATGCGGCGGCCAAGCCTACACGGACGTACTTGCGGCGTCCCCCGCAATCCCCACCCGCCCGACCCACCCCATAATTCGCTTTATGCGGCCAACCGCAACGCCTTTGCAGACCCCCGGACACCCCGCATGCCGCCCCTGCTGAAGATCCGCACCGAGCGTGGGCAGATGTCGGCCATCGAGCGCCGCATCGCCGACTTCATCCTCGACAACGCCCACCTGCTGCGCGACTACTCCTCCCAGCAGCTGGCCAGCGCGCTCGGCATCAGCCAGTCCAGCGTGGTGAAGTTCAGCCAGAAGCTTGGCTTCAAGGGCTACCCGGATCTGAAGTACTCCATCGGCCAGGACGTGGCCCGCGCCGGTGCCGATCCGCAGCAGGCGCCCGACGAACCCGACAGCGGCGATGACTACCTGCGCCTGGGCGAGGCCCTGCGCCGTAGCAAGGCGCAGGCCGAGGAGGAAACACGCCAGGCCAATCCACGCGGGGAGATCGAGCGCATCGTGCAGCTGCTCGACGGCGCACCAAAGCTGTTCGTCTACGGCCTGGGTGACGACGGCCTGTTCGCCCGCGAGTTCGCCATGCGGCTGTCGCTGCTCGGACTGCTGGTGGTGCCGCATACCGATCCGATCCTGATGCTGGCAAACCTCTCGGCCGCACGCCCCGGCGATGCGCTGCTGATGTTCTCCGAGTTCGGCAACCTGCCCCAGCTTTCACAGTTGTCGCGGCAGTTCCAGGACATGGGTGGCAAGGTGATTTCCATCACCCGCCACACCGCCAACCCGCTGCGCGCGCATGCGGATGCGGCACTGGCGGTCTGCGCGCACGACCGCACGCCACAGGTCGCGCAGCTGCTGTACCGTAGCGCCATGCACGCCCTGCTCGATTTCCTGTTCGTGCTGCTCTGCCACACCAATCCGGATCGCCAGCAGCAGCTTGCGGTGAACCTGGAGCGGATCGACCACCTGCTGGATTCCTGATCGGAGCACTTGTTGATGAAATCGCTGGTTCGCCTCGCTACCGCTGCACTGCTGCTTGCTACGGCGGTGTCCGTTCACGCGGCGCCGCTGGATGGCGCGCGCCAGCTGATCGTGGTCACCAGCGAAGGCTGGGACAGCACCCAGGGGCAACTGCAGGCCTATGTGCGCGACGGCCAGGGCTGGCACCCGCATGGCCAGGCGTTCCCGGTGGCGCTTGGCCGCACCGGCAGCGCCTGGGGCCTGGGCCTGCATCCGGCGCAGGCCGATGGCCCGCAGAAGCAGGAAGGCGATGGCCGCAGCCCGGCCGGCATATTCGCGCTCGGCAGTGCGTTCGGCTATGCCGTCACCCGCCGCGGCACTGCCATGCCCTACCAGCCGATGCTGGACAGCAGCTACTGCATGGACGTGCCCGGTTCGCCGTTCTACAACCGCATCGTCGATGAAAAGAAGGTCGGCAATGCAGCGGTCAAGGGCTCCACCGAGCCGATGCGGCTGGACCTGCACAACAAGGGCGACGTGCGCTACCGGGAAGGCTTCGTCATCGCCCACAACCCGGACAACCAGCCCGGCAAGGGCAGCTGCATCTTCGCCCATCTGTGGCGCCAGCCCGGCGAGGCCACCGCCGGCTGCACGGCCATGCCGCAGGAACGCATGCAGGCACTGCTGGACTGGCTGCGGCCGCAGGACGCGCCGCGTTTCGTGCTCCTGCCGCGCGCGGAGTACAAGCGCCTGCAGGCGCAGTGGCAATTACCCGCGCTGGCCGGAGACGTCCGTTGAGCACGCAGGACGAACCGCAGCTGCAACGCGCGGTCAGCCGATGGCAGATCGTCGGCCTGTCGATCAACGATGTGATCGGCAGCGGCATCTACCTGCTGCCGGCCGCCACCGTCGCCCTGCTCGGCCCCTTCAGCCTGTGGGGCGTGGTCGCCGCTGGCATCGTCGTCGCGCTGCTGGTGCTGTGCTACGCGCAGGCCGCCAGCTACTTCGATGAACCCGGCGGCAGCTACCTGTATGCACGCGAGGCGTTCGGGCGCTTCGCCGGTTTCGAGATCGGCTGGATGATCTGGCTGACCCGCATCAGCTCGGCCGCTGCGCTCAGCAACGCGCTGGCCGACGCGGTTGCGCGTTTCTGGCCGTGGGCCGATGCCGGCCTGGGCCGCATCGCGGTGATCGTGGTATCGCTGGGCTTCCTCACCGGCATCAACATCATCGGCGTGCGCTCGGCCGCGCGTACCGGCGTGGTGCTGGTGATCGGCAAGATGCTGCCGCTGCTGCTGTTCGTGGCCATCGGTGCGTTCCACATCGACCCACAGCTGGCCTTCTCCGGCCAACGCCCGGACCCGCATGACCTGCAGCGCATGGGCGAAGCCGCCTTGCTGCTGCTTTACGCCTACGCGGGCTTCGAGAACATCCCGGCCGCCGCCGGCGAGTACCGCAATCCGCGCCGCGATATTCCGTTCGCCCTGATCACCATGATCATCACCGTCACCGTCATCTACGGCGCGGTGCAGGTGGTGGCGCAGGGAACGCTGGCCGGCCTGTCCAGTTCGGCCACCCCGCTGGCCGATGCCGCCGCCGGTTTCGGTGGCGAAGCACTGGCGCTGATCCTGACCGTCGGTGCCACCATCTCCATCCTCGGCACCAACAGCAACACGATGATGATGGGCCCACGCTTCCTGTTCGCACTGGCCCGCGATGGCTACGGCCCGAAGATCCTGGCCCAGGTGCATCCACGCTTCCACACCCCGGCCGCGTCGATCCTCTGCCAGGGCCTGATCGCGCTCGGCCTGGCCCTGTCCGGTTCGTTCGTGCAGCTGGCCCTGCTGTCGATGACGACGCGCCTGTTCGCCTACATCGGCACTGCCGCAGCAGTCCTGGTACTGGCCAAGCGCTACGCCGACCGCCCGGGCGCCTTGAAGCTGCCCGGCGGGCCGTTGATTCCGGTGCTGGCGCTGCTGCTGTGCCTGGCGCTGTTCGCCAGTGCCAGCTGGCAGAACATCGCTGCTGCGCTGGTGGCGTTCGCCATCGGCGCGGTGATCTACACGCTGCCGCGAAAAGATACCGATGCCGGATGACCGATAGCGCCGGGCCATGCCCGGCGGATTGATCTGGTGATCACGCTGCCGGACCGGGCCGTTAACCGCCACACAGGCACGATCGGGCTACGTCCACAACGGAGCCTTCCATGACCGAGTACCAGATCCCCGGCCGCGTACCGGACGACAGCACGCCGCGCGACGCGATCAGCAACTACTGGCGCGAACGCTACACGGCCGAGCCGTACTACGACGACCAGCTGTTCTTCGAGGACTACGAGCCGGCCTATCGCATCGGCCACGCCGCGCGTGCACAGGACATGATCCGCGCCTATGAACAGGTCGAGGCCGAGCTCGAATCACGCTGGGCCAACGAACGCGGCCGCAGCCGTCTGGACTGGGCGCAGGCACGCAATGCGGTGCGTCGTGGCTGGGAGGAGGCACAGCTGGCGGATCCGCGGCTCGCACGATAGCGCCAGGCTTCTGTAGAGCCGAGCCTACGCTCGGCTCTCGCACCTCGTCTGTAACGTCGAGCCACGCTCGACTGAGCCGAGCATGGCCCGGCTCTACACCGGATCGATCACTCCTGTTCCGGCAGCGGCGGCACGATGGCGCTGCGCTTGCTCTCGCCCCCACCGGCGGCGATCAGGTCGCGGGTGTTCTTCTGCACCGCCACCGCGCCGAACAGCGACAGCGCATACGCCATGCCATAGAAGCCCTTCTCACTCGGCGCCAGCGTGGCATTCCACAGGCCGACCAGCAGCAGCATCAGCGCCGACAGCAGCGCGAACCAGCACAGCGCGTAGTACAGGCCACTCACCGGAATGCCTTCGACGCGGTCGCGCACGCTCTTCTGCAGCGACACCGCCGCGAACAGGCCGAACAGCAGCAGGGTCAGGTAGTAGCCCTTCTCGTTGAGCGCCATCGTGGCGTTGAACAGGCCGATCAGGTACGCCGCCGCCCCCAGCAGCAGGGCCACCCAGGAGGCGGCGATGAAGGCGGTGGACGGCTTGTGGGGCATGGCAGTGTTCATTGCAGGTCCTTGGCAGGCAGGCGGGCACGCTTTGCCCGGGCGTGCCCACCCTAGACGATCCCGCCGCGCTCGCACAGGGGGCGCAGGACCTTCGGGCCACGACGCTCACGGTGCCGGTGGTATACAAGGGACAGCCCGGCCATCCGCATCCCCGCACTGGAGATACCCATGACCCGCACGCCCCTGCTGCTCGCCCTCGGCCTTGTGCCGATCCTTGCCACCTCCGCCTGCAATGCCGCCGATCCGGCCGCCAACGGTGCGCAGACCGCCACGGCGGCCTCTGCCGCCACCGACCAGCGCCCGTTCAACGCCACCGAAGTCAGCCGCTTCGACCAGCCCTGGGCGATGACCTTCCTGCCCGACGGCAGCCTGCTGGTCACCGAAAAGCGCGGCAAGCTCCAGCACCTGGACCCGGCCAGCGGCCAGAAGCACGAGATCACCGGCGTTCCGAAGGTCGCCTATGCTGGCCAGGGTGGTTTCGGCGACATCATCCTGCACCCGGATTTCGCCCGGAATCATGTCGTTTACGTCAGCTATGCCGAGGAAGGCACGCTGGATACCCGCGGTGCCGCGGTGGCCCGGGCCACGCTGGCACTGGATGCCAACGGCGGTGGCCAGCTGAAGGACCTGAAGGTGATCTGGCGGCAGAGCCCCAAGGTCAGCGGTGAGGGTCACTACGGGCATCGCCTCGCCTTCGGCCCGGACGGCAAGCTGTGGATCAGCTCCAGCGAGCGCCAGAAGTTCGATCCGGCCCAGGACATGGGCAGCAACCTCGGCAAGATCATCCGCCTCAACGACGATGGCAGCCTGCCCGCCGACAATCCGTTCGCGTCGCAGGGCGGGGTGGCCGCACAGGTCTGGTCGCTGGGCCACCGCAACATCCTCGGCATGGCCTTCGATGCCAACGGCAAGCTGTGGGCGCACGAGATGGGCCCGGCCGGCGGCGACGAACTGAACCTGATCGTGCGTGGCGCCAACTACGGCTACCCGATCGTTTCCAACGGTGACCATTACGACGGCCGGCCGATTCCCGACCACGACACGCGCCCGGAATTTGCCGCGCCGAAGGTGACCTGGACGCCGGTGATCTCGCCGGCCGGCTTCGTGATCTACAGCGGCACCCTGTTCCCGCAGTGGAAGGGCAGCGGCTTCATCGGTGGCCTATCGTCCACCTCGCTGGTGCGCGTGGCCTTCGATGGCGACAGCGCGCGCGAAGCCGAGCGCTTCAACATGGGGGAGCGCATCCGCGAAGTGGAACAGGGCCCGGACGGCGCGCTGTGGCTGCTGGAAGACGGCAGCAAGGCGCGCCTGCTGAAGCTCATGCCGAAGACCTGAGGTAGTGCCGGCCGCTGGCCGGCACCCTGGATCCTTCCGGCATCCTGCGGTTGCCGGCCAGCGGCCGGCACTACCCTTGCCAAACGGCCCCGCACGCGGGGCGTCTGCATTCATTGGATGGTGATGACCTTCACCTCGGTCTTCGTGCAGGCCTGGTCCAGGCACTGGCCGCTCAACCACACCTGGCCGCTGCCGATCATCACGCCCTGCTGGTTGACGAACACCTTGCCGAAGTCCTGCTCGGACACCGCCTTGACCACCTCCGGCGTGATGATCTTCTCGTAGTTGCGCTGGAACTCTCCGGGGCCGGAGATCTTCTTTCCGCCGCTGATGTTCAAGGGGAATCGCACTTCCTCGACCACCGCAGCGCGATCACCGCCGACCACCGCGGCCTTGAACGCATTGAAGACCTTTTCGAACTGCGCGGCATCGCCGAGCAGCGACTCGATGCGCGCACGCGCATCCTCGGCGGACACCTCGGCTGCCGGTGCGGCAGGTGCAGCGGCGGCTTCGGCAGCCGGCGCCGCCGGTTCAGCCGCAGGTGTCGAAGCAGCACTGGCCTCCATCGGCGGCGGCGCATCCGCTGCAGGCTCGGCCGGCGGCGCCGGCTGCGAACAGGCCGCCAGCAGCAGGGCGGGAATCAGGTAGGCCATCCGGCGCATGCGCGCACTCCATCGAACAGGAGGCCCGATGGTAGCGCCGCCACAGTGAGGACCACAAAAAAGGGGACGGAGGGGATTAAGTCGTTTTGGCACAAACGACTTAATCCCCTCCGTCCCCTTTTTTTCGATCAGGCCTTCAGCAGCTCGAACTGCACCGCTTCGCCGGCGGCCGACGAGGCACAGACCCACAGGTCGAACTGGCCCGGCTCGGCACGCAGCACGCCGTCGCGGCCGGTGAAGGCCAGTTGCTCGCGGGTCAAGGTGAACACCACTTCGGCTGACTCGCCCGGCTGCAGCGCCACCTTGCGGAAGTCCTTCAGTTCACGCACCGGACGCACGCGGCTGGCCACGCGATCATGGATGTACAGCTGCACCACTTCCTCGCCCGCCACGCGGCCGGTGTTGGTCAGCACGGTGGTGATGGTCAGGGTGTCGTCCCAGCCGAGCTGTGCCGTGCTCAGCTGCGGCACGCCGTAGGCGAAGGTGGTGTAGCCGATGCCATGGCCGAACGGGTACAGCGGTTCATTGGGAATCTCGCGCCAGCGCGCCTTGAACTCCGACATGGTCGGCAGTTCCGGACGGCCGGTGCGCGGGTGGTTGTAGAAGTACGGTTGCTGGCCGGACACCTGCGGGAAGCTGACCGGCAGGCGGCCGGACGGGCTGTAGTCGCCGAACAGTACATCGGCCACGGCATGGCCGGTCTGCGTGCCCAGGTACCAAGTCACCGCCACGGCCTGCGCATTGCGCACTGCGCCCTGCAATGCCAGCGCGCGGCCATTGCGCAGCAGCACCACCAGCGGCTTGCCGGTCATCGCCACGGCCTCGGCCAGCGCCTGCTGTGCCGGCGGCAGAGTGATCTCCACGCGCGACTGTGCTTCGCCGCTGTAGCGCTGCGGTTCGCCCAGCGCCAGCACCACCACGTCGGCACGCAGTGCGGCCGCCACAGCGGCTTCCGTGCCGCCCGGAATCGCGGCTTCCAGTTCGCAGCCCGGCACGATTTCCAGCAGCGCTTCGTCGCCGATGGCGGCACGCACGCCGGTTTCCAGGTCCACGTAACGCTGCTTGTCGCCGAACAGCGTCCAGCAGCCTTCGATGTTCTCGCGGTCCTGCACGAACGGGCCGATCAGCGCGATCTTCTGCCCGGTCTTCTGCAGCGGCAGCACGTTGTCACGGTTGTTCAGCAGCACGATCGAACGCCGCGCGGCATCGCGCGACAGTTCGTCATGCGCGGCAATGTGCGAGGTATCCGCTTCGCGCGCCGGGTCCAGCGAACGGTACGGGTCGTCGAACAGGCCGATGGTCTCCTTCAGCCACAGGATGCGGCGCACGCCCTCATCCAGCACCGCCATCGGCACCTCGCCGCTCTCGACCAGGCCGGGCAGGTGCTCGGCATAGAAGCCGCTCTGCATGCTCAGGTCCAGGCCGGCGGTGAACGCCTTGGCCGTGGCATCGCGGTCATCGGCGGCGTAGCCGTGCGCGACCAGTTCCATGTCGGCGGTATAGTCGGAGATCACCACGCCCGGGAACTTCCATTCGCCGCGCAGGATGTCGGTCAGCAGTTCGGCATTGGCACTGGCCGGCACGCCATTGATGTCATTGAACGAGGACATCACGGTGATCGCGCCGGCCTCGAAGGCGGCCTTGAACGGCGGCAGGTGCACGTCGCGCAGGGTCTGCGGCGAGATGTCCACCATGTTGTATTCCATGCCGGCCATCACCGCGCCGTAGGCGGCGAAGTGCTTGGGCGTGGCCAGCAGCGAATCGGCCGCACGCAGGTCGCTGCCCTGGAAGCCACGCACGCGGGCGGCGGCGAACGCACAGCCCAGCACCACATCCTCGCCGGCACCTTCGGCGCCACGGCCCCAGCGCTGGTCGCGGGCGATGTCCACGGCCGGCGCATAGGTCCAGTGCAGGCCCGCGGCGGTGGCTTCGATCGCAGTGGCGCGCGCGGTGCGCTCGGCCAGGTCCGGCTCGAAGCTGGCGGCCTCGCCCAGCGGAATCGGGAACACGGTGCGCATGCCGTGGATGACGTCGGCCGCCAGGATCACCGGGATACCCAGGCGGCTCTCCTCGGTGGCGACCTGCTGGATGCGGCGGCCCAGTTCGGCGCCCACACCATTGAACAGCGAGCCGACCTTGCCCTCGCGCACTTGCTGCAGCACCTGGTCGGCATTGCGCACGTTGGCTTCCGGGTTCACGTCCGGGGCGAACGGGCGGACCATGTCCGCGAAGACACCCAGCTGGCCGACCTTTTCCTCGACGGTCATCTGGGCAATGAGGGATTCGATGCGATCGGAGGCCACCGGCAGTCCTTGATGAAAACGTTTACAAGCCCGGCATTCTAGCGATCCCGAGCCGTTTGGCGAGAGGTTTCTTCATTCAGTTTCAGCCACCAGCGGGGTCCGTATGGCCCCGCCGGGGGCACCGCAGCTTACTCCGAGCCGGCCAACTGGCGCTGCCCGGCCATCAACATGGCGTCACTGGAGGCCTGGAATACCCGCAGGCCGAAGGCCGGCAGGATCGCCAGCAGGTGGTCGAAGATGTCCGACTGCACCGCCTCATACTCGGCCCAGGCAGTACTGCGGGTGAAGCAGTAGAGCTCCAGCGGCAGGCCCTCGGTGGTCGGCTGCAGCTGCCGTACCAGCAGGGTCATGTCGGTATGGATGCCCGGGTGGCTGCGCAGGTAGCGCTCCACATAGGCCCGGAACGTACCCAGGTTGGTCACGCGGCGGCTGTTGACCTCGGCCACGCCCTGCTCGCGCAGGCGCCCGTTCCACTGCCCCAGTTCCTGTTCCTTGTCGCGCAGGTAGTCGCGCAGCAGCGCGAACTCGCCGAGGAAGGCCAGGTCACCCTCGTCCAGGAAGCCGACGCTGTGCTGGTCCAGGTACAGCGCGCGCTTGATCCGGCGCCCGCCGGCCTCCTGCATGCCGCGCCAGTTCTTGAACGACTCGGTCACCAGCTTCTTGGTGGGGATGGTGGTGATGGTCTTGTCGAAGTTCTGCACGGTGATGGTGTGCAGCGCGATGTCGATGACGTCGCCGTCGGCGTTCTGGCTGGGCATCTCGATCCAGTCGCCGATGCGCACGCGGCCATCGCCACTGATCTGCACGCTGGCCACCAGCGACAGGATGGTGTCCTGGAAGATCAGCATCAGCACCGCCGTGGCCGCGCCCAGGCCGGTGACCAGATAGCGCAGGTCGACGCCCGCCAGGGTAGCGACGATCGACAGGCCGGCGATCACGAAGAGGACGATCTTGGCGACCTGCAGGTAGCCCTTGATCGGCTTGTTGCGTGCCTCGGGACGGCGCTCGTACAGATCGTTGGCCGCATCCAGCGCATGCGAGATGGCCAGCACCACGGTCAGGATCGCCCACGCCTGGCAGGCGCCGATGATGAAGCTGACCAGGCCCGGCGGCAGGTCCGGCACGATGCGGATGCCCGAGGCGATCACTTGGCTGGGCACCACGTTCGACAGGCGCGAGATCACCCGCATCAGGTGGCTGCCGCGGCCAGTGTCAGCGCCCGGAAGGCGGCTCAGCAGCCGCCGCAGCCCGCGCAGCAGGATGCGCTTGGTCACCCAGTTGGCCAGGCCAGCGGCGATCAGCAGCGCCGAGATCATCAACGCCAGGTAGGCGCCGGGATAGGGTTCCAGTGTGTTCTGCAGCCGTTCCAGCCACTGTACCGCCACCACCGCGTCCACCATCAGTTGTCTCCTGTCTGTTTCGTTGTTGCCAAGGTTGCCAGCCAGCGGCCGGCACTACCGGGGTTGTCGGCCAGCGGCCGGCACGACCGGGTCAGTCCCGCGTGCGTTCGATGATCACGCCCACCGCGCGCGCGCCGCGCACTGCGCCCGGCTTGCTCAGCTTCAGGCGCAGCCACTTCACGTCGAATTCGTCCAGCACGATCTGCGCGCAGCGCTCGGCCAGGGTCTCGACCAGGCCGAACTCCGACTCGCGCACGAACTGTTCCAGGCGCTTGCTCACCGCCTTGTAGTTCAGGGTGTGGGCGATGTCATCGGTGGCAGCGGGGCGACGGTTGTCGAAACCCATTTCCAGGTCGAACACCAGGTCCTGGCGGATCCGTCGTTCCCAATCGTAGATACCGATCAGGGCGTCGATCGTCAGCCCCTCGATGAAAACCTTGTCCATTGCGCTTACCGGCACGAATACAGGCGGCCATGGTAACGGCACGGCGGTGAGCCTGCCCGGAACGGGCGGTGGGCCACCGGCGTGGGGCGGCCCGGAAAAAACAAAGGGCCCTGCTAGCGGGGCCCTTTGGTACTACCGTTTGTCCCCGGGGGGAGCTGAAATCCAGCCGCGAGTCCCGGTGGCGCAGGCACGCAGATTAGGCAAGGACCAGATCGCCGGTCAAGGCCAAATCCGACAGGACAGGTCAGGTATTCGTCCGAGGCAAAACGCAGAAAATAAGCCGCGCGGACAAGGACGTTCCCTGATGGTCGCCGCCGCCCACTCTCGCGAACATCGATTCCTCCTTCACCACCGCACATGACGATGGCTCCATACGATGTACTGCGGCGCGCGTTGTCAGCGGAGCGTCTGTCTACTTACGAGAGAATCGCATCGAGCTGCAGCCCCGACGTCACAGCCGAATCCCTGTACCTGTGGAACATGCGGATGTGCAGTGCACTGATGATGCCGGTCCATCTGTGCGAAGTGGTCACCCGCAACGCCGCTGCAGCTGTGCTCGCCAGGCAGCATGGCCCGCGTTGGCCCTGGAATGGTGCCTTCCGACGGAGGCTGCCAACCTCATCCAGTACTTCTCCGCGCACGGTACTGGAACAACTTGCCAGCCGCGTAACCGATACACCCGGGATCGTCGCCAACCTGCCGATGGTGTTCTGGCAGCAGCTCTTCACCTGTCGCTTCGACTCCACGCTTTGGATACCCGCACTCAGCAGGGTTCTGCAGCATGCTCCCTCTGCTCATCCCAGTGCCGTAAGGAAAGCCATCCATGCGGATATCGGACGCATCCGCCACCTGCGCAACCGCATCGCCCACCACGAGCCGGTCCTGGAACGTGACATCGGCGCCGACCTGGCCGCGATCGGGCGGCTGATCCATGCCCGCTGCCCACACACGCTGGGCTGGCTGCAGCGCCATGAGCGGGCGACAACCGTGCTGGCGGCGTCGCCGTTGGCAGTGCATCGGTAATGCGTCCGCCGGGCATGGCCCGGCGCCACCGGCTCAGACCGCCGGCAGGGTCGCCATGTCCCAGCGCGGGGTCACATCCACCTTCGGCGGGCTGTGCTGGCCGGCCTGCAGGCGCAGCGCGCCGGCGAAGGCGATCATCGCCCCGTTGTCGGTGCACAGTGCCGGCCGCGGGAAGCAGGCACGGCCGCCGAGGCGCTCGGCCATCTGCTGCAGGCGGGCGCGCAGGCGCGTGTTGGCGCCGACGCCGCCGGCCACCACGATCACGTTGGTCCCGGCCGCTTCCAGTGCGCGCTCGCACTTGATCGACAGGGTCTCGACCACCGCGTCCTCAAAGCCCCGGGCGATGTCGGCGCGGGTCTGCTCGCTCTGGTCACTGTCGCGCCAGGCCATCAGGACCTGGGTCTTCAGGCCGGAGAAGCTGAAATCCAGCCCAGGGCGGTCGGTCATCGGCCGCGCGAAGCGGTACGCGCCCGGCGTGCCCTGCTCGGCCAGCCTGGCCAGCTGCGGGCCGCCCGGGTACGGCAGACCCATCAGCTTGGCGGTCTTGTCGAAGGCCTCGCCGGCCGCGTCGTCCAGGGTCTCGCCCAGCAGGCGGTACTGGCCGATGGCATGCACCGCCACCAGCTGGGTGTGGCCACCGGACACCAGCAGGGCCACGAACGGCGCTTCCGGCGGGTCGTCTTCCATCAGCGGGGCCAGCAGGTGGCCTTCCATATGGTGTACGCCCACGGCCGGCACCTCCAGCGCCCAGGCCAGCGAACGCGCCACGCCAGCGCCCACCAGCAGCGCGCCGACCAGGCCGGGACCGGCGGTGTAGGCCACGCCATCGATATCGCCCACGCCCAGGCCGGCGTCGGCCAGGGTCTGGCGTACCAGTGGCAGCAGCTTGCGGACATGGTCGCGGCTGGCCAGCTCGGGCACCACACCACCGTATTCGGCGTGCAGGGCGATCTGGCTGTAGACCGCATGGGCGCGCAGGGCCGCGCTGCCGGCCAGGTCGGTGTCATACACCGCCACGCCGGTCTCATCACAGGAGGATTCGATGCCAAGGACTCGCATGCCTGCTATTATGACGCCCCTGCCGCCCCCTCGGGGGACGTGCAGATCTCACTGCTTTCGAACCCCCGGCCCGTATTCAGGGTTGGCCGCTTGCAGTTTGTCGTTTCGCCGCTATAATGTGCGGCTCGCCGGGCGTGACCCGGTTCTACTGTGTCCCGGAGATTCCATGCCCAGCGTCAAAGTCCGCGAGAACGAGCCCTTCGAGTTTGCTCTTCGCCGCTTCAAGCGCACTTGCGAAAAGGCCGGTGTGCTGGCCGAAACCCGCAAGCGCGAGTTCTACGAAAAGCCGACCCAGGAGCGCAAGCGCAAGGCCGCCGCTGCTGTGAAGCGTCAGCTGCGCCGCTCGTCGCGCGACGTCACCAAGCGTCAGCGCCTGTACTGATCGGACGCATCTTCATTGCGGCGGGCCTGCCTGTCGCGATGGAGCCGAAGCCGGCACGCGCGAGCGTCGCCGGCTTTTTGCGTTTCCGGGTTCGGGCATCCGCCCCGCCCCACCTACCACCACGAGGTTCCTCATGAGCATGAAGCAGCAGCTCACCGAAGACATGAAGGCCGCCATGAAGGCGGGCGAGAAGCACAAGCTGGGCGTGATCCGCCTGATCAACGCTGCCATCAAGCAGCGCGAAGTGGACGAGCGCATCGAGCTGGACGACACCGCCGTGATCGCCGTGCTCGACAAGATGGTCAAGCAGCGCAAGGACTCGGTCAGCCAGTACGAAGCCGCCAACCGCGAAGACCTGGCCGAGATCGAGCGCGCCGAGATCGTGGTCATCGAAGCCTACCTGCCGGCCAAGATGGGCGAGGCCGAGATTGTGGCCGCCATCCAAGCCGCCATCGCCGAGACCGGTGCCGCCGGCCCGGCCGACATGGGCAAGCTGATGGGCGCGCTGAAGCCCAAGCTCGCCGGCCAAGCCGACATGGGCCTGGTCTCCAAGCTGGTCAAGCAGCTGCTGGCGTAATCCAGCACCTGGGGTCGGATCCCTTCCGCAGCGCGGAAGGGCTCTGACCCCATTGATGCACTCGCTTCACCGCACCTTCGTCGGTCGCCTGCTACAACCGCACACATGGTTGAACCCGAGCCCAACGTTCCCGTGTCCCTGCACAAGTACCTCAAGCGCCTGCAGGACAGCTTTCCGATGGCGGTGGCCAAGCGCTTCATCGACGTCGACGTGCTGACCCAGGCAGCTTCCGTCTCCTTCTATGCCCTGCTGTCGATGGCACCGTTGCTGGTGCTGCTGCTGTGGCTGACCGCCTCGCTGTACCCACCGGCCCAGCAGGCGCTGATCGACCAGATCAGCTCGGTGGCCGGCAGCAGCGCGGCTACTGTGGCCGAAACCGTTCTGAAGAACGCCGACAACCAGCCGGATGTCGGCTCGCTGGCGGGTGTGTGGAGCACGCTGCTGCTGTTCGTCGGCGCCACCGCCGTGTTCGCCCAGCTGCAGAACGCACTGAACCTGATCTTCCGCACCAGCGGCGAGCGCCTGGAAGGCCTCAAGGCCTGGCTGCGCAAGCGCGTGTTCTCGTTCGGCGTGGTGCTGGCCCTGGGCTTCCTGCTGATCCTGTCGATGACGGCCACCACGGTGCTGCAGGTGGCCTTCGCCCAGCTGCCCTCGATCCTGCCCGCGCTGGGGTACGTCACGAGCCTGCTGCTTTACGCAGTCGGCTTCGCCTTCATGTACCACTACCTGCCCGACCGCCGCGTGGCCTGGCGCCAGGCCTTCATCGGCGGCGTCATCACCTCGGCACTGTTCGCACTGGGCCGCTACGGCATCGGCGTCTACATCGCCACCGTGGCCCCCGGCAGTGCCTACGGCTCGATGGGTGCGCTGGTGATCTCGCTGGTCTGGATCTACTACGCCACCGTCGTGTTCTTCGTTGGCGCATTGATGACGGCGGTGATCGATGAGCGCCTGCGCGCGCGTCATCACCTGGCCGCAGCCGGCATTGATCCGGCAACCGCCAGCCAGGTGCCCGACAGGGGGTAAACTAGGCCGACCGCCCCCGGTTCCGTCGCGTGGTCCTGCACCGCGCCCTGCCCTGTTGCCCATGGCCCGTATCCCCGACGCTTTCATCGACGACCTGCTCGCCCGCACCGACATCGTCGAGGTGGTGGGCAGCCGCGTGCCGTTGAAGCGCCAGGGCAAGGAGTACGCCGCCCGCTGCCCGTTCCATGACGAGCGATCGGCGTCGTTCACGGTCTCGCCCACCAAGCAGTTCTATCACTGCTTCGGCTGTGGCGCGCACGGCACCGCGATCAGCTTCCTGATGAACTACGACCGCCTCGAGTTCCTCGACGCGGTGGATGAACTGGCCAAGCGCGCCGGCATGGAAGTGCCGCGCAACGAGAATCCGCGCAGCCCGCAGCAGCAGGACGACAGCCGCGAGCTGTACTCGGCGCTGGACGCGGCGACCAAGTTCTTCCAGAAGAACCTGGAGGGCAGCGAGAAGGCCCGCAGCTACCTGGATGGCCGTGGCGTGGACGAAGAGAACCGCGCGCGCTTCCAGATCGGCTACGCGCCGGATGGTTACAGCGGCCTGCGCGACGCGCTGGGCAAGGACGAGCGGCGCATGAAGCTGCTCGACCGCGCCGGCCTGTTCTCCAAGAACGACCGCGGCCACGTCTACGACAAGTTCCGCGACCGGGTGATGTTCCCGATCTTCGACCGCCGTGGCCGGGTGATCGCCTTCGGCGGCCGCGTGTTCGAGAAGGACGACGGCCCCAAGTACCTCAACTCGCCCGAGACCGCGCTGTTCCACAAGGGCCGCGAACTGTACGGCCTGTGGCAGGTGCGCCAGGCCAACCAGAAGATCGAGCGGCTGATCGTGGTCGAGGGCTACATGGACGTGGTCTCGCTGTTCCAGTTCGGCGTCACCCAGGCGGTGGCAACGCTGGGTACCGCGACCACGCCGGACCATGCCGAGCTGCTGTTCCGCAACGCACCGGACGTGTTCTTCTGCTTCGACGGCGACGCCGCCGGCCGCCGCGCCGGCTGGAAGGCGCTGGAATCGGTGCTGCCGCGCATGAAGGATGGCCGCCAGGCGTTCTTCCTGTTCCTGCCCGATGGCGAGGACCCGGACACCATCGTGCGCAAGGAAGGCGCCGAGGCCTTCAACGAACGCCTGAAGCAGGCCACGCCGCTGTCGCAGTTCTTCTTCGACGAACTGACCCGCGAGATCAACCTGGGCACGCTCGATGGCAAGGCACGCCTGGCCGAACGCGCCAAGCCGATGCTGGCGCAGATTCCCGACGGCGCCTTTGGCGACCTGATGAAGCAGCAGCTGGCGCAGCTGACCGGCCTGGGCGGTACTGCCCAGGCCACGCGCGCGCCGATGCCGCAACGCCAGCCGCAGCGGACGATCCAGCCCGTGGCCAAGCGCAGCCTGGTGCGCGGCGCGATCGCCGTACTGCTGCAGCAGCCGTCGCTGGCGCTGACGCTGGGCGGCAAGCACCACTTCCAGGGCCTGCGCCTGCCCGGCGTGGAACTGCTGCTGGAGCTGCTGGGGCTGGTCGAACAGCGCCCGGACATCAGTACCGGCGCCCTGCTGGAACACTTCGACGGGCGGGAGGAACAGGCCTCGCTGCATACCCTGGCCGCACAGACGCTGCCCGGCACCGAGGCCAGCTGGACCCAGGAACTGCACGACGCAGTGGCACAGCTGGAGAAACAGCTGCTGGTGCAACGTCTGGAGGAGTTGTTGGCAAAGCAGCGCCAGCAGGGCCTGGACGATACTGACAAGTACGAACTGCGCGAGCTGCTGAAGGCGCGCGCCGGACTGCGCCTGTAGCGGCAGAACGTTTTCACGGAGAAGACCATGCTGCTGCGCCTAACCTGCCTGCTGTTGTTGTCGCTCTGCCTGTCACTGACGGCCCTGGCCGAAGACGCGCCCCTCAACGAAGTCCGCCCCGGCCTGTATGCCGGCGGCCAGCCCAGCGCCGCACAGCTGCAGGCCTTGGCTGCACAGGGCGTGCGCACTGTGATCGACCTGCGCCAGCCCGGCGAGGACCGGGGCTTCGATGAAACCCGCGTCGCCGAATCATTGGGCCTGCGCTACGTGCGCATTCCGGTGGCCGGCGCCGATGGCCTGGATACGGCCAACGTGCGCGCCGTGCACCTGGCCCTGCAGCAGAGCCAGGGGCCGGTGCTGCTGCACTGTGCGTCCGGCAACCGCGCCGGCGCCGTGCTCGGCCTGGTCAATGCACGGTACGAACATGCCAGCCCCGAACAGGCCCTTCAGCTGGGCCAGCGTGCTGGCCTGAAGTCGCTGGAAGCCGCCACCCGCCAACGCCTGGCCACGCCGGTCACCTCGCCCTGAACCCTCCGCACCAAGGACCCTGCCCACCATGACCCGCTGGTGGTCGCGCCTGCGACCGGACAACTTCACCCTCGCCATGCTGTGCACCGTCGGCCTGGCCTCGCTGCTGCCGATGAAGGGCGCCGCCGCCATCGTCCTCGACGATGTCACCACCGTCGCCATCGCCGCGCTGTTCTTCCTGCATGGCGCGCGCCTGCCGCGCGAGTCGATCATCGGCGGCATGCTGCACTGGCGGCTGCACCTGACCATCCTGGCCTGCACCTTCATCCTGTTCCCGCTGCTGGGGCTGATGTTCAAGCCGCTGTCGGGCTGGCTGCTGACCCCGGAGCTGTACCTGGGCGTGCTGTTCCTGTGCACCCTGCCCTCTACCGTGCAGTCGTCCATCGCGTTCACTTCGATGGCGCATGGCAACGTGCCCGCAGCGGTGTGCAGCGCTTCGCTGTCGAGCATCCTCGGCGTGTTCCTGACCCCGCTGCTGCTGACCGCGCTGGCCGGCACCTCGGGCGGCATCCATGATCCGCTGCATGCGATCGGCGGCATCATGCTGCAGCTGCTGGTGCCGTTCGTGGCCGGCCACCTGCTGCGGCCGTGGATTGCCGGCTGGGTGGAACGCCAGCGCGCGCTGCTGCGCTACACCGACCAGGCCACCATCCTGCTGGTGGTGTACTCGGCGTTCGGCGAAGCGGTGACCGAAGGCCTGTGGAGCAAGACCCCGCTGCTGTCGCTGCTGGCTGTGGCCATCGTGGCCGCTGTGCTGCTGGGCATCGCCATGCCGCTGATCACCTTCATCGCCCGTCGCCTGCGCTTCAACCGCGAGGACGAGATCGCCATCGTGTTCTGCGGCTCGAAGAAGAGCCTGGCCACCGGCGTGCCGATCGCCAAGGTGCTGTTCGCCGGCGGCAGCCTGGGCGCCATCGTGCTGCCGGTGATGATCTACCACCAGATCCAGCTGATCGTCTGCGGCGTGATCGCGCAGCGGTATGCGCGGCGCAAGCCCTGACCCGGAAATCCATCCACGCGTGGCGTGGATCTACAGCAGATCCACGCCATGCGTGGATTCACGGCTCCACCAGCGTGCCCACGCTCAGCTGCGGCATCCACACCCACAGGTCGTACTCGCGGCCGGCGTGGGTGTTGACCTCCGGCGAACGCGCGGGCCGTTCGAGCAGCGCCAGCGCCTTGCAGCGGTCCATGCATCCCCAGAAGTGGCCGCGCAACGCTTCCAGCCGCACGCTGTAGATATCCAGGTCGCGCAGTACCGATGCCATCGGCTGGGTCTGCATTTCCGGCGGAGCATCGGCGGGGCGCTGCAGCATGGCGTGGACATTGCCGGTCAGCACAACCATCCGTGCGCCATCGGGCAGGCGCTGGTACAGGCGCCGTAGTTCGGCGGCCATGCGGTCATCGCGGGCCTGGCTGCCGCCGTTACTGTGATTGACGTCGTAGCCAACCACCTCGATCGCGCGGCCCTGCGCCTTCAGCGCGCGCAGGCCTTCGATCATCGCCAGCATGTCGCGGCTGCGGCGACCATCGTGCTGGTCGTCGCGTACGGTCCAGAACGCGCGGCCGTGCAGGTGCTGGCGCGCCGCGGCCCCGCCATCGGATTCCAGATAGTCGCGCAGCACAGGGTTCTCGGCGCGTGGCAGTTCCAGCGCCAGCAGGACCGGCGCGCCATTGCGGCTGTAGTCGTCCACCAGCTGCCGCACCAGCAGTGGCGTCTCGCGTGTGCCGTGGAATTCGCCCAGCACCAGCATGCGATGGCCAGCGGCGTATTGGCGGATCTGCGCGGTAGTGTCGTCGGCATGCGCGGTCACGGCCATGCCCAGCGCCAGCATCAGCGCGGTGGTCCAACGGAAGAACGAATGCATCCCTGCTGCTTCCTTTCCCTGGGGTCAGGAACAGCAATGGCGACGCCGAGACGGCGGTTCAAGGTGATCCACGTCATGCGAGGATGTCCGCGCGATCAGGTGGGGTCAGAGCCCCTTCGGGGATCCGACCCCGAGGTCACAGCCAGGGCAGGATCCAGTGGTCCACCAGCAGGAAGGCGAACAGCGCCATCAGGTACACTATGGAGTAATAGAACATCTTCATCGAGAACAGCTCGTCCGGCGGGTCCAGCATGCGCCACGCGTACCAGAGGAACACGGCGTTGAGCACGATCGCGCCGCCCAGGTAGAACGCACCACTCATGCCCACCAGGTATGGCAACAGGCAGACCAGCGCCAGCACCACCGAATACACCATGATCTGCTTGCGGGTATGCACCACGCCGTGGGTCACCGGCAGCATCGGGATCTCCGCCTTGGCGTAATCCTCGCGGCGGAAGATCGCCAGCGCCCAGAAGTGCGGCGGGGTCCAGATGAAGATGATCAGCACCAGCAGCGACGAGTACGCCCAGTCCGACGAACCCTGCATGCCGGTCACTGCGGCCCAGCCCAGCATCGGCGGCATCGCGCCGGCCAGGCCACCGATGACGATGTTCTGCGAGGTCGCACGCTTGAGGTACACGGTGTAGATCACCGCGTAGCCGATCAGCGAGGCGAAGGTCAGCACTGCGGTGATCAGGTTCACCCACAGCACCAGGAGGGTCATCGACAGCACGATCAGCACGCCGGCAAACACCAGCACCTGCCACGGCTTGACCTTGCCCACCACCAGGGGGCGCCACGAGGTGCGCGCCATCTGCGCATCGATGTGCGCGTCCAGCAGCTGGTTGATGGCGGCCGCGGCCGAGGCCGCCAGCCAGATGCCGAGGAAGCCGAGCAGGCCGGCGCGCACCTGCTCCCAGCTCGGCACGCCGGGGATGGCCAGGACCATGCCGACCAGGGCGGTGAAGACGATCAGGGCGACGACCTTGGGCTTGGTCAGGTCCCAGTACTGGCGGTAATTGGAAAACATGGAATCAGTCCGGGGCACGCAGGCGGGCCAGCAGGCTGACCAGTACGAACAACAGGGCAACGGCCACGCCGTTGTGGGCCACGGCCACTTCCAGCGGCAGCGCCAGCTTCACGTTGAGGATGCCGAGGGTGACCTGCAGCACCAGCAGCGCGATCAGCGCGCTGGCCCAGCCACGCATGCTCGGCAACCGGAACAGGCGCACGCCCAGCCACAGCAGGTAGACGGCCACCACCACCGCGAACAGGCGATGCGCCATCTGGATGGCGATGCGCGAAGCACCATCCAGCACGCCGCCTTCGTAATCCACGCCGATGCCGCGCCACAGGGTGAAGCCTTCGACGAAGTTGTGCTGCGGCCACCACTGGTTGGCGCAGCGCGGGAAGTTGTCCAGCGAGGCGCTGCCACCGCCGCAGGCGAGTGCGGCGTAGTTGGCGCTGACCCAACCACCCAGCGCGATCTGGGTAACCAGCACCGCCACGCCGATGCGCATCAGCCACTTCAGCTTCGGCGCTTCGGCCAGGGTGATCGGCATGTGCGTCGCGCGCCAGGCCATCCACACCAGCAGGCCGAACATCAGCATGCCACCCAGCAGATGGCCCATCACCACGATGGGTTTGAGCAGCAGGGTCACCGTCCACATGCCCAGCAGGGCCTGGAAGATCACCACCGCCAAGGTCAGCAGCGCCGCACGTGCGAGATCGATGTTGCTCCAGCGCAGCGCGGCGATCAGCAGGATCGCCTCGCCGGTCAAGGCCAGGGCACTGGCGGTGCCGTGCCAGCCCATCATGTACAGCGGTATGCCGGCGGCCACCAGCACGCAGGCGGTCACCACCGCCGTGCTTCCGAATCGCCGCTTGCGCGTGGCCAGCAGCGCCAGGGTCAGGATCTCGATGCCCAGCGCGCCGGCCAGGAAGCGATGCACCTGTTCTCGCCAGGCCTTGTGGGTCTCCAGCGGGCGGATCTCCGCCGCCGGGTGGCCGATGGTCTCTTCCACGTGCTGCGGCCAGGTGGCCTGGCCATAGCAGGTCGGCCAGTCCGGGCAGCTCAGGCCGGCATCGGACAGGCGCACGAAGGCGCCGAACATGATCGTGCTCGCGGTCATGATCATGGCGAACCACGCCAGGCGGTGGAAATTGCGGTGCAGCGCCGGACGCGCGGAAATGCTCATCAAACGGGACTCACTTCAGTTTCAGCAACGTGGCCATGTCCTTGCGCAGGCCACCGAGGTCGGAACCCGGGGCATGGCGCATGATCACGAAGCCGTTCGGATCGATCACGTAGACCGGCAGTCCCGCCGGATCGTCGACGCCCGGCAACGCCGCGCGCAGGGCTGGCGACGGAGCCAGCGGCCGCAGCGCGGGCAGCGAGGCGATCGACGCCGGTGGCGTACCCAGCCACAGGATCTCGACATTATCGGCGTTATGGCCGAACAGCTGCCACACCTTGCCCAGTCCCTGCGACAAAGTGACGCACTGCGCGTCGCAGGCACCGGCCGGCGCCACCAGCAGGCGCCAGGTACGGGCCTCGGGGTTCCAGGGGTAGGACTGGCCGCTGGCCAGGGTCGGCGCCTGCTGGCGCAGGTCCACCGGCGGCTTCAGCAGCTGGCCGGCATTGCGGTGCCCGGTCGGCTGCCAGCCGGAGAAGCGCAGCACGGCGGCCAGTGCCATCGCCCCGAAGAACACGGCAAACAGCAGCACCAGGGTCCGGCGGCCGGAACCGCGCGCCTGCGGGGACGTAGCAGTGTTCATGCGGGGCATTTTCTCATGGTTGGGTAGGGGATGCCGGTAGTGCCGGCCGCTGGCCGGCATCCAGGATTGCGGGGGTTGCCGGCCAGCGGCCGGCACTACCGGGTAATCACGCGCCTCCGCCGCCGCTCCAGCACCCCGGCCACCACCAGCACGGTCAGGGCCAGCCCGAACCACTGCACGGCGTAGCCCAGGTGGCGCTGAGGCGGCAGCGTGTTCGGCAGCAGGTCCAGATCGCGCTCGTCGCCAAAGGGCAGCGCCGGGTCCAGCCTCAGCACGCGGTCGGGTAGCGCCTGCAGCCCCAGCGCGCGCGCCAGCCCGTCGTCCGGCAACCGGCTGGCCAGCCAGCGCCCGGCCTCACCGGTAGCAGAGAACGCCGGGCCCAGTAGCAGTCCCGCCGATGGTGGCGGCGCGAGCAGCCCGCGCACGGCCACCGGCGAAGGCGGCGACGGCACCTCCGGAAGCGTGCGATCCGGCGGCAGCGCACGCCAACCGAGGTCGACCAGCAGCACGCTGCCGTCGTCACTGCGGAAGGGGCGATAGATCTTCACGCCAGCGCGGCCATGCCGGATCTGGTTGTCCAGCAGTACCACGCCGGGCAGGAAGCGACCGTGGTCGGCCACGCCGTGCAACGCGCCGGGCGCCGCCAGGGCCTCCGACAGCGGCAACGCCTGTGCCACGGCTGGACCCTGTGCATCCAACATTGCCTGTTTGGCATGCATGCGCTGCAGCTGCCACAGCCCCAATGCGGTGAATCCGGCCATCGCCAGCACGGCCAGCAACCATCCGAACACGCGCGTGTGCTGGCGCATCATGACAAGTCTGCGCAAACGCGGTCAGATAGGCACATCCACCCTGCCCTCGAGCCGCGCATGAGTGATTCGCTGAAGACCCTGCTGGTAATCGCGTTTCTGATCGTCATCGTCTGGAATCTGGGCGCCGGCCTGTACTACCTGCTGGTCGACCGCGGCCAGACCAAGCGCACGGTCAATGCACTGACGCGCCGCATCGCGGTGTCGGTAGCGTTGATCCTGCTGGTGATCGTGAGCATCTACATGGGCTGGATCAAACCACACGGCATCGGCGGCTGAGACCACCGATGCGCGCCTGATCAAAGCACGTAGACGAACAGGAACAGCATCAGCCACACCACGTCGACGAAGTGCCAGTACCACGCGGCGGCTTCGAAACCGAAATGGTTGTCGCGGGTGAAGTGTCCCTTGGCCGAACGCAGCCACATCACGATCAGCATGATCGTGCCCAGCAGCACGTGCGCGCCGTGGAAGCCGGTCAGCATGAAGAACGTCGACCCGTAGATGCCGGAGCCGAGCGTCAGGTTCAGTTCCTTGTAGGCATGGATGTACTCCTCTGCCTGCAGGGTCAGGAAGCCCAGGCCGAGCACCACGGTCAGGCCCAGCCAGATCAGCAGCTGGCGGCGGTTGCCGGCCTTCAGTGCGTGGTGGGCGATGGTCAGGGTCACGCCGGAGGTCAACAGGATCAACGTATTGATCAGTGGCAGGCCCCAGGCCGGGATGGTCTGGAACGCGCCACCGATCGCCGCCGGGCCATTGGTCGGCCATCCGGCGGAATAGCCCTGCCAGAGCAGCTCGTTGGTCATGACCCCACGGCCTTCGCCACTGAGCCACGACAGGCCCAGGTTGCGGGTGTAGAACAGCGCGCCGAAGAACGCGCCGAAGAACATCACCTCGGAGAAGATGAACCAGATCATCCCCATCCGGAATGATCCGTCGACCTGGTGGTTGTAGTTGCCGGCCTGCGATTCGCGCACCACGTCGCTGAACCACCAGAACAGGGTCAGCACCAGCATCGCGATGCCGATGTAGAACGTCCAGCGTCCCCAGCTGGCATCGTTGAGCCAGCTGGCCACGCCCACCATGGTCACCATCATGGCGATGGAACCCACGAACGGCCATTTGCTCTGGGCCGGGACGAAGTACACGTTGGCGTCGGTCGGTGTCTGGGCCATGTCGGTATCCGGGTCAGGGTGCGGCGTGCGCGCCGTCCGAGGTGGCGGCCGGGGCCAGCCGATCGGACAGCGCGTCGTTGCGGTAGAAGGTGTAGGACAAGGTGATCGTCCTGATCTCCGGCGGCAGGTCCGGATCGACGATGAAGCGCACCGGCATGTCGCGCTTCTCGCCGGCCTGCAGCGTCTGCGCGGTGAAACAGAAGCACTCGGTCTTGCTGAAGAAGCCCGACGCACGCGCCGGTGCCACCGAAGGCACCGCGCTGCCGACCACGGCAGCTGCGCTGTCGTTGCGGGCAAAGTACAGCGCCTCGTTGAGCTCGCCGGGCACCACGTCCATGGTCAGCTGCTCAGGATGGAACGACCACGGCAGGCGCGAATTGACGCCGCCATCGAACTCCACCCGCACGGTGCGCTTGCCGGCCGCGGCACCTGCGCTGGCTTCGCCACCGGGACCGCGTTCCAGGCGCACGCCGAACACCTTCTCGCAGGCGATGCGGTACAGCGGCACCAGCGAGAACGTCAGCAGGAACACCGTCACCGCCACGCCGATCAGGCGCGGCAGCCCGGCACTGCGTGACGGTGTGCTGGCCGGTGCCTCGCTCATCGGCCGATCACCCCGCTGAGGATGAAGCCGACGTAGACCAGCACAGCGATGGCGCCGACCCACACCGCCGTGCGCTTCGCACGCTGGCGCTGCTGCTCGATGCTTCCGCCCTGGTAGAGCCGACCGCTGGTCGGCTGCTTCTCATCCGCCGAGCATGGCTCGGCTCTACAGGTCTGCAGCGGGCTCTCGTTATGCATGCCCCACCTCAATGCGTGATGTCGTCATGCGCCAGATCCCCCGGGCGGATGGTCGGCGGGGTGGTGAAGGTGTGCGCCGGTGCCGGCGACGGCAGCGTCCATTCCAGGCCGCGTGCACCCTCCCAGGAACGCGCTTCGGCCTTCTCGCCGTTGCGCAGCGAGGACAGCAGGATCGCGGCCATCATGAACGGGGTGACGAACATGCCGAACGCACCGATCGAGCTGATCAGGTTCCAGTCGGCAAACGCCACGCTGTAATCGGGAATGCGGCGCGGCATGCCGGCCAGGCCGAGGAAGTGCTGCGGGAAGAACAGCAGGTTGACGAATACGATCGACCACCAGAAGTGCACCTTGGCCCACTTCTCGCTGTACATGCGCCCGGTCCACTTCGGCCACCAGTAGTACACCGCGGCGATCAGCGCGAACACCGCACCGGTCACCAGCACGTAGTGGAAGTGCGCGACCACGAAGTAGGTGTCGTGGTACTGGAAGTCGGCGGCCACGATGGCCAGCATCAGGCCGGAGAAGCCACCGATGGTGAACAGGATGACGAAGGCCACCGACCACAGCATCGGTGCCTCGAACGTCAGCGAGCCACGCCACATGGTGCTGACCCAGTTGAACACCTTCACGCCGGTCGGGATCGAGATCAGCATGGTGGCGAACATGAAATAGATCTCGCCGCCCAGCGGCATGCCCACGGTGAACATGTGGTGGGCCCAGACGATGAACGACAGGAACGCGATCGCCGCGGTGGCGTACACCATCGCCTGGTAGCCGAACAGCGGCTTGCGGCTGAAGGTCGGGATGATCTCGCTGACCACGCCGAAGGCGGGCAGGATCATGATGTAGACCTCGGGGTGCCCGAAGAACCAGAAGATGTGCTGGTACATCACCGGGTCACCGCCACCGGCGGCGTTGAAGAAGCTGGTGCCGAAGAACTTGTCGGTCAGCAGCATGGTCACCGCACCGGCCAGCACCGGCATCACCGCGATCAGCAGGAACGCGGTGATCAGCCAGGCCCAGCAGAAGATCGGCATTTTCAGCAGGTCGATGCCCGGCGCACGCATGTTCAGCACGGTGGCGATGATGTTGATCGCACCCATGATCGAACTGATGCCGGCCACGTGGATAGCGAACACGCTGAAGGCCACGTTGTAGCCGCCCTGCAGCGACAGCGGCGGATACAGCGTCCAGCCACCAGCCGGCGCACCACCGGGCAGGAACAGGGTCAGCAGCAGCAGGCTGAAGGCCACCGGCAGCAACCAGAACGACCAGTTGTTCATGCGCGGCAGCGCCATGTCCGGCGCGCCGATCTGCAGCGGGATCATCCAGTTGGCGAGGCCGACGAAGGCCGGCATCACGCCACCGAAGATCATCACCAGCGCATGCACGGTGGTCATCTGGTTGAAGAACTCGGGCTTGACGAACTGCAGGCCGGGCTGTGCCAGCTCGGCGCGGATCACCACGCTCATCGCCGCACCGATGATGAACATGATGAAGCTGAAACCCAGGTACAGCGTGCCGATGTCCTTGTGGTTGGTCGAGAAGAACCAACGCTCGAAGAAACTCTGCTGGTGATGGTGATCGTCGTGCCCAACTGCCGAGTGCGCCATTGCAAAACACCTCTCAGAATCGGTTGTCACCACGGCCGCGGGCGGCCGCGGGCTTTACATCACGCGCCGCTGGCTGCAGTGGCAGGTGCGCTGGCCGCTTCTGCAGCAGCAGGCGCAGCCGGCGCCTCGCCCGCCGGTGCAGCCGGTTCGGCAGGTGCCGCAGGCGTGGCCGGCGCGGCAGCCGGCGCCGGCTTGCGCTGCGCCAGCCACTGTTTGAATTCCTCCTTGGACACCGCCTCGACCACGATCGGCATGAAGCCGTGGTCCTTTCCGCACAGCTCGGCGCACTGGCCGCGGTACACGCCAGGCTGCTCGATGCTGGTCCAGGCTTCGTTGATGAAGCCGGGAATGGCATCCTGCTTCCAGCCCAGCGCCGGCACCCACCAGGCGTGGATCACGTCGTCGGAGGTGATGACGAAGCGCACCTTGGTGTCGACCGGCAGCACCAGCCGGTTGTCGACATCCAGCAGGTAGTGCGGATGGCTTTCACGGGTCGGCACGATGCCACTTTGCCGCACGCGGTCGGACTCGCGGTCCAGTCGGCTGGTGAAGGTGACGTTCTCGCCGAGGTATTCGTACTTCCACATCCACTGGTAGCCGGTGACCTTGACCGTCATCTCGGCATCGCGGGTGTCGTACATCTTGATCAGGTTGGCCGTGGCCGGCCACGCCATCACGATCAGGATGATCACCGGGATCACCGTCCAGATGATCTCGGCCTTGGTGTTGTGGCTGAAGGTGGCGGCGACTGCCCCCTTGGATTTGCGGAACTTGAAGATGGCGTAGGCCATCGCGCCGAACACGATGACGCCGATCACCGTGCAGATGATCAACGAGAGATTGTTCGATTCCCAGGCCAGGCGCGAGGTCTGGGTCACCCCCTTGCCCATGTTCAGCTGCCACGGCTTGGGATCGGCCGCCTGGGCCCAGGCCAACGCCGGCATCAGTCCCCCGGCCACCATGGCGGTGACCACTGCAACGCACTTCGTGCCCCACCTGCTGCTTTGCTTCATTGCCTAGACCCTTAGCGTCGTCGGTTGCCGCCATCGCTGGCGGCGAGCAAGCTTTCAAGTGTCTCTGCGAGCGTCTGACGTTCGGCCGGCGCGAGGAAACTCCCCACCTCCACCTGCCGGCCGCTGGATGCCAGCCGGACCCTCTCATCGTCGGTGAGCAGGCGCACCCAGTGGGGGTGGGCCCGGAACACCGGCGATCCACCGGGTACGGGGATGACCTCCACGTACGCCGGCACTACCCGGATCTCCTCCTGCCGTTCACCGCTGCGCCACAAGGCACGCAGTGCCGCCGCCAGCACCAGGCTGTACAGCAGCGCGAACAGGGGGGCGAATGCATTGCCGGCCAACCACCCGAGGGCGGACACCAGCCACATCGCACCCGACAACACGGTGAACAACAGGACGAACTGCCGGGCATCGAGCGCCCGTGGGGGACGCAGCCGCAGCTGCGTACCTGACCCATCCGGAGCTGGAAGCACCTCGATCATGTCGCAACCGCGTTCCTGCCGCGGGAAACGTCTCGATGGTAGCCCCGCCCTCTCGCCGGTAGCAAGGGTGCATTCACACTTTTTCCCATGCTGCAACACAGCATGGGGTCGGCGGCGCGAATGCCGAATTCAGCACAAATATTGCCGGGCTTGCTGAACACGCTGAATACACCACCGTTAGGGGCTATCAGCCCTTCACGAAGGTGGCTGTGGGGCACTTCCGCAACCCGCAAAAATGATTAAAATCGCCAAGTTTTCCATTGGCCGGACCGGCATGAACGCACCTTCCTCCTCCCCTGCCGCCAGCGACGCCCAGCGTCCCGGCGTGCTGCTGTCGCCGGAACTGCCGGCGCCCCCCAACCCGTTCCGCCAGGCCATCACCGATGCCTGGTTGAAGGACGAGGCCAGCCACGTCCGCGAGCTGCTGGCGCAGGCCCGGCTGCCGGCCGACGAGCAGGCCAGGGTGCAGGCGCTGGCCGCCGACCTGGTCGGCCGCGTGCGCGTGCGTGCCAAGGACCAGGGCGCGATCGAAGCCTTCATGCGCCAGTACGACCTGGGCAGCGAAGAAGGCGTGCTGCTGATGTGCGTGGCCGAAGCGCTGCTGCGCATTCCGGACCAGGACACCGCCGACAAGCTGATCCGCGACAAGCTGGCCGATGCCGACTGGGAAAAGCACCTGGGCGGCAGCGACTCGGTGCTGGTCAACGCCTCCACCTGGGGCCTGATGCTGACCGGCAAGCTGGTACAGATGAACGACGCCACCCGCGCCGATGCGCCCAGCGCGTTCAAGCGCCTGGTCGGCCGCGTCGGTGAGCCGGTGGTGCGCCTGGCCGTGCGCCAGGCGATGAAGATCATGGGCCACCAGTTCGTCATGGGCCGCACCATCAGCGAGGCGCTGTCGCGCTCGCACAAGGGCGACAACGCGAACTACCGCTACTCCTTCGACATGCTGGGCGAAGGCGCGCTGACCATGAAGGACGCGCTGCGCTACCTGGAAGACTACCGTCGCGCGATCCACGCCATTGGCGGTGATCACAAGGCCCGCGGCGGCCGCCCGGATGGCGACGTCAACAACGCACCGGGCATCTCGATCAAGCTGTCGGCGCTGTACCCGCGCTACGAGCACGCCAAGCGCGAGCGCGTGCTGAAGGACCTGGTGCCGGGCGTGCTGGAGCTGGCGCAGCTGGCCAAGAGCTACGGCATCGGCTGCACCGTCGACGCCGAAGAGTCCGACCGCCTGGAACTGTCGCTGGACATCATCGAGCAGGTGTTCTCCGACGCCTCGCTGGCCGGCTGGGACGGCTTCGGCGTGGTCGTGCAGGCCTACCAGAAGCGCACACCGTACACGATCGACCACCTGGCCGACATGGCGCGCCGCGCCGGTCGCCGCCTGCAGGTGCGCCTGGTCAAGGGCGCCTATTGGGATGCCGAGATCAAGCGCGCGCAGATCGAAGGCTATCCGGGCTACCCGGTGTTCACCCGCAAGCAGAACACCGACGTGTCCTACCTGGCATGCGCCAAGCGCCTGTTCACCCATGCCGACGCGATCTACCCGATGTTCGCCACGCACAACGCGCACACCATCGCTGCGGTGCGCAGCATCGCCAACGGTGGCGTGTACGAGCACCAGAAGCTGCACGGCATGGGCGATGACCTGTACGCCGAAGTGGTGCCGGCCGATCGCCTGGGCCTGCCCTGCCGCGTGTACGCCCCGGTCGGTTCGCATGAAGACCTGCTGCCGTACCTGGTGCGCCGCCTGCTGGAAAACGGCGCCAACTCCAGCTTCGTCAACCGCATCACCGATGAGCGCGTGCCGATCGCCGACCTGATCCGCGATCCGGTCGAGATGGTCGCCTCGTTCGCTTCGATTCCGCATCCCAAGATCCCGCTGCCGGTAGACCTGCTGCGCAGCCAGAACCACGACAGGAAGAACTCCATGGGCGCCAACCTCGCCAACGACAACGAACTGCGCGCCCTCGCCGAGCAGCTCAACGCGGCCGTGAAGCCGTGGCAGGCCGCCCCGCTGGTGCCGGGTGCGAACCCGGCCGGCGCCTCGCTGCCGGTGACCAACCCGGCCGACACCCGCGAAGTGGTCGGCCAGTGGCTGGCCGCCGATGCCGCCACCGTGCAGAAGGCGCTGGCGAATGCCGTAGCCGCGCAGCCGGCCTGGAACCGCACCCCGGCCGCCAGCCGCGCCGCCATCCTCGAGCACGCCGCCGACCAGCTGGAAGCGCGCATGCCGGAGTTCATGGCGCTGTGCGTGAAGGAAGCCGGCAAGAGCCTGCCCGACAGCATCGCCGAAGTGCGCGAAGCCGTGGACTTCCTGCGCTACTACGCCAAGCAGGCGCGCGAGCAGTTCAGCCACGCCGAGAAGCTGCCCAGCCCGACCGGTGAGTCCAACGAGCTGCAGCTGCACGGCCGCGGCGTGTTCGTCTGCATCAGCCCGTGGAACTTCCCGCTGGCGATCTTCCTGGGCCAGGTCGCTGCTGCACTGGCCGCCGGCAACAGCGTCATCGCCAAGCCGGCCGAACAGACCAACCTGATCGGCTACTACGCGGTGAAGCTGCTGCACGAAGCTGGCGTGCCGGCCGAGGTGGTGCAGTACCTGCCGGGCGACGGCGCCACCGTCGGTGCCGCACTGACCGCCGACCCGCGCGTGGCCGGCGTGGCCTTCACCGGCTCCACCGACACCGCACGTGCGATCAACCGCGCCATGGCCGCGCGTGACGCCGCCATCGGTGTGCTGATCGCCGAGACCGGCGGCCAGAATGCCTTCATCGCCGACTCCTCGGCGCTGCCGGAACAGCTGGTCAAGGACGCGATCGGTTCGGCCTTCACCTCCGCCGGCCAGCGTTGCTCGGCCGCGCGCGTGCTGTTCGTGCAGGACGACATCGCCGACAAGGTGATGACCATGCTGGCCGGCGCGATGAAGGAACTGAAGGTCGGCAACCCGGGCCTGCTGTCCACCGACGTCGGCCCGGTGATCGACGCCGACGCGCTGAAGATCCTGCAGGACCACGCCGAGCGCATGGACCGCGAAGCGCGCCTGATCGCGGCCGCCGAGCTGTCCGCCGAAGCGGCCAATGGCACCTTCTTCGCACCGCGCGCGTATGAACTGAAGGACCTGGGCCAGCTGCACAAGGAAATCTTCGGGCCGGTCCTGCACGTGATCCGCTGGAAGGGCGACCAGCTCGACGCGGTGATCGACCAGATCAATGCCACCGGCTACGGCCTGACCCTGGGCGTGCATTCGCGCATCGACGAGACCGTTGATCGCATCAGCAACGGCGTCCACGTCGGCAACGTCTACGTCAACCGCAACCAGATCGGCGCGGTGGTCGGCGTGCAGCCGTTCGGCGGCCAGGGCCTGTCCGGCACCGGCCCGAAGGCCGGCGGCCCGCACTACCTGCTGCGCTTCGCTACCGAAAAGACGGTGACGGTGAACACCACCGCCGCCGGCGGCAACGCCTCGCTGCTGACCCTCGGCGACTGATCGCCTGCTTGATGCAGTAAACAAAAAACCCCGCGAACGCGGGGTTTTTTGTGCTTTGCTTCCTGTAGAGGCGGGCCCACGCTCGGCTTTCCTGGCTGTAGAGCCGAGCCCATGCTCGGCTTTTCTGGCGCAGCCGAGCGTGGGCTCGGCTCTACAGAGGCAAGGCCACACTGAACCGATTGTCCGCCCGCTTCGCCAGCTCGCCCTGCACGCGTGCGATGCGCGTCTCCAGATCGCCTTCCAGCAGCACATGCTCGACACCCTCTGCCTGCAGCTGCTCCAGGTACCACGCATGCTGCTGCGTCCGGAAGGCTTCGCCCACGCGCGTGCCATCCTGGTCAAACGGAATATCCGGCGCGCACAGGAACAGCAGGTCGTAGCGTCGTCGTGCCGCTTGCCGCAGCGGCTGCGGCGCCGTGCCAAACATCCAGCCGCTGTAGCCCAGCGTCACCAGCGGCGTGGTATCGCAGAACAGCCAGCGATGCGCACGCCGCACAGCTTCGTCTTCGTGCTGTGGCTGTGTCATTGCGATGCGCAGCAGATCGCCCGGCGTCAGCTCTCCGCCTCGTTGCTCCCACAGCGTGCGGCCATACTCCGGCACCCAGACAGTCTGCAGACGCTCGGCCAGCACGCGGGCCAGCGTGGTCTTGCCGCTGGACTCGCCACCGATGAAGGCCACGCGCTGTACATGGTCGGCATACACCTGCGGTGCGAGCCCATGGCGATGCGCATGCGGATCGCTGCGCAGCTCGGTGCCGCAGGCCTGCCCGACGTCCAATGCGCGTTCGAGCCGCTCATGGCGTACCGGCGCACCGAAGTGCGTGGCCAGCGCCTGCGCGAAGCCGTCACCGTAGTCCTCACCGGTGTACACCGCCTGCACCGGCCCACCGAACAGGTTCAGGCACAGCCAGGCGGTAAAGTCACGTTGCACCTGTTCGTCATCACTGTCCTGCGGCAGCGCTCGCACCGGCAAGCCATGCTGCGTGCACAATGCGGCCAGTCGCGCGTCGTCAAGCACCGCTACCGTGGCCTGCGGGAAACGCGCACGCAGCCAGCGCTCGCGGCGCGCAGCGCTGTAGCCGGCAAAGCCCGGCTGCGACCAGCCGATCACCAGCAGCTGCTGGCAGCGCGTGGCGGCGAAGTCGATCAGTCGTTCATGGCCGCGATGCAGCGGGCAGAACTTGCCCACCACCAGGCCGCGTGCAACGCGCTCAGGCAGCGGCATCGGCCGCCCTGGCCCCGTCCCGCATCAGGTGCCGCCAATGGCGCAAGGCGACCAGCGCGTTGATCCAGAAGCCCACATACAGGATCGAGGTCAGGTGCAGGCCACGGCTGTAGTAGAGCGGCACCGCAACGGTGTTCACCAGCAGCCATACCCACCACGATTCCAGCTTGCGTCGCATCATCAGGATCTGCGCGATCACACTCAACACCAGCACCGCCGAATCGATGCACGGCGCATAGGCATTGGTCAGGCGGGTCAGCATCCAGCCGTAGCCGAACGTGGCCACTACCGCCAGCGGCGCCAGCCAGGCCCAGGCGCGCGGCCGCAATGAAGTGATCGGCAACGGCGCGCCATGGTCACCACGCAGCCACTGCCACCAGCCCAGCACGCTGATGGCGATGAAGAAGAACTGCAGCACCATGTCCGCATACAGATGCGATCGTTCGAACACGGCAGCAAACAAGGCGCAGCCGACGATGCCCAGCCACCAGGTGTGCACGTTGTTGCGGCCGGCCAGCAAGATCGATCCGGCGACGGCGATGTTGGCAGCCAGCTCCAGCTGGAAGTTCGGATCGGACAGGTTCATGTCGCTATTGTCGTGGATCCGTGCGCTGCGTGGACGCCCCGGCCCGTCCCCACAAAAAGAAAGGCCCCGCTTGCGCGGGGCCTCCTTCGTACTGCTCCAGGCAATCGCCCGAATCAGAACTTGTACTGCATCGACGCCGCCAGCACGTCGCCGCTGACCTTGTACTTGCCGGTCACGGTGTTGCCGGTGGCCGAGGTCGAGGTGATGTTCGGATCCTTGGTGAACAGGTGGGTGTAGCCCACGCTGTATTCCATCTTGTCCGAAGCGGCGTAGGTCATGCCCAGCGACAGCCACTTGCGGGTGGTGTCCGGCACGCGCACGTCGCGGTGGGCATCGGTGGTCGGGGTCTGGTCATAGGCCAGGCCGCCGCGCAGGGTCAGCTTGTCGTTCACGCGGAAATCGGTACCGATCGACGCGAAGGTGGTGTCACGGTAGTGGAACGGCAGCACGCTGTCCGGCTGGTTGGAGTCGTAATCGACGACGACCTGGTCGAACTTGCTCCACGCAGTGCGCGTGACTTCAGCCATGATCTGCCACTGGTCGTTCACACGGTGGGTGAAGCCCACGGTGGCGCTGGCCGGCAGGGTGATGGTCGCGCGACCGTTGCTGTCGATGAAGGTACCCGGGGCAGCAGTGGCCAGGAAGGCCGCCGCATTCTGCGGGATGGTGAAATCGGCCTTGCCGTCGGTGATCTTGTGCTCGACCTTCGAGCGGTAGCTGAACGCGATGTTGGTGCCTTCCACCGGGGTGACCGTCATGCCCAGGGTGTAGCCGACCGACACTTCATCGCCCTTGATGCGCAGGTAGCCATCGGCGGTGCCCGGCGAGAAGCCGAGCTGGGCGGCCTGGCGTGCAGCGGCCTGCGAGGCCGCCGCAGCCTGGGCTGCGGTGCCGCCGGCAGCCAACACACGCGCCGCAGCGGTGCGCTGGGCAGTGGCGTTGATCGCGGTGCCGGTGTCGACAGCACTGGTCAGGTCGACGTTCAGGCGCTCGGCGAACACCGACGCACCGAACGACAGGTACGGGTTGACGTCATAGGAGAACGCCACGCCCAGGTCGATGGCCTGCAGCTCGGTCTTGACGCCGTTGTAGCGGCCGACCCAGTCGCGGTCGTATTCGGTCTTGAAGCCGAACGGCACGGTCAGCGAAGCACCGAAGTGCATGTTGTCGTTCTCGCCGAACGGCACGTGGAAGTACGCGGCCGGAACCGGGGCGATCATGCCGGCGTCGCCGCCGTTGCCACCGGAAATCGGCGCGCCGTTGGCGTACTTGCCCTGACCGCGGAACTTGGCGCCGAAGCTGATGGCGCTGACGTCGCCCTGGACCAGGGTGCCGTCGAGCAGGCGCATGGACGCCGGGTTGGTAGCGATGACCGAGGCGTCACCTTCGGTCGAGGTGGAGCCGGCGAACGCGCGGCCCAGGCCCTTGGCGCTGTTTTCCTTCAGCTGGAAGGCGGCAGCATTGGCATCGGCGGCGGCCAGCGCACCGGCAACGCCGACGGCCAGCAGGGTCAGTCGGGCAATGGTGGAAGCGGTTTGCATCGTAGTTCTCTCTCCGGTAAGCGGTGATGGTGCTCTGAGTGCGCCTGCGCCCGCCGGGTCCTGGGACCCATCGGAGCGCGCCGGATTCCCCTCCCGACATACGACGCCGTATGCGAGTATTACCCAGAGCTGTTAATGAAACAATAACAGCGCAGGCGGTTTTTTCGTCTCAAAAGCTGAACAGGACCGTCCCCACCGAACGTGGCCGCACGCTAGGCTATTGGCATGTTCGTCTCCCTCCCGTCGCGCAAGAAGGCGGCCCTGCGTTGGGCCACGCCCGTGCTGTTCGCGTCATTGTGGCTGGCATTCCTGTGGTCGATCTCGCGCCCGGACGATGCCCGCGGCAGTCTCTGGCTGGACTGGGGCGCCCTGTCCACCGGCCTGACCCGTCCGCTGGACTGGTGGGCGACCCTGCAGGACGGCAGCGTGCTGCGCCTGTTCACTGCGCTGTTCCTGCACGCCGACTGGTCGCACCTGCTGGGCAACCTGGTGTTCCTGCTGATCTTCGGCCTCCCCGCCGAGCGGGTGCTGGGGCCGTGGCGGTTGCTGCTGCTGTTCCTTGTGGGCGGCGCGGTGTCCAACCTGGTGGCGATCTACACCATGGGCAGCCCGGACCAGATCATCATCGGCGCCAGCGGCGCGGTGTCGGCGCTGATCGGCGCCTATCTGGCCCTGTTCCCCGGTGCCCGGCTGGGCGTGGTGATCCCGCTGGGCCTGTTCCTGGAGTTCGTGCGCGCCCCGGCCTACCTGCTGATCGGCGTCTGGGCCGCGCTGCAGGTGGTGTTCGCCCATATCGGCCCCAGCTTCGGCATGGTGGCCTGGTGGGCGCACATCGGCGGCTTCGTGTTCGGCGTGGTGTATGGCGTGTACGTGCGCGCCGCGATCGCGCGCCGCCTGCGCAAGCGGCACGGATTCTGACCCCTGGTAGTGCCGGCCGCTGGCCGGCTCCACGCTCACCCGCTCGTTCGTAGATCAGTCGAGCATGGCTCGACTCTACAAAATCAAGGCTTGGCCGGGACGGGTTCGGGCTTTGCTTCCGGCTTTGCTTCCGGCTTTGCTTCCGGCTTTGCTTCCGGCTTTGCTTCCGGCTTTGCTTCCGGCTTCGCCGCAGCGGCCTTCGCGGCCTTGGCCGCATCCGCCTTGGCGGCCTCGGCCTTCAACCGTGCGGCCACCGAGCCTGGGTTCTTCAGCTCGGCCAGCGCGTCGTTGATCGGGCCATCGCCCGGCAGCACCGCACCGGCGTGGTAGCCCTCCGTGCCTTCGTCATCGCCGCGCAGATGGCCCGGCAGGGTCGCTTCGCTGTAGTCGCTCAGGCTGGCTGGCAGTGCATCCTCGGCCGGCGTGGCGGCGGGCTTCAGTTCGACGTCCGGCACGATGCCGGTGGCCTGGATCGATTTGCCGCTCGGCGTGTAATAGCGCGCGGTGGTCAGCTTCACCGAATCACCGTTGTCCAGCGGCAGCACGGTCTGCACCGAGCCCTTGCCGAAGGTACGGCTGCCGACCACGCGCGCGCGCTTGTTGTCGCGCAGCGCGCCGGCCAGGACTTCCGATGCACTGGCCGAACCGGCATCGGCCAGCACGACCACCGGTGCGCCCTTCAGCAGGTCGCCCGGGGTCGCGTCGAATCGTGCATCGCTGATGCTGATGCGGCCACGGGTGCTGACGATGTTGCCCTTGTCGAGCAGATCATCGGCCACCTGCACGGCAGCGGTCAGCAGGCCACCCGGGTTGCTGCGCAGGTCCAGCACCAGGCCCTTGAGCTGGCCACCGGACTGCTTCTGCAGCTGCTGCACGTGCTTCTGGAAGTCCGAACCGGTATCGGCCTGGAAGGTGCTCAGGCGGATGTAGCCATAGCCGGGTTCCAGCAGGCGGCTGCGCACGCTGGTCACGCGGATGGTCTGGCGGGTGAGGCTCACGTCGAACGGCTTGGGCTTGCCTTCGCGCACGATGGTCAGCACCACCTTGCTGCCGGCCGGGCCGCGCAGCGGCTCGCTGGCATCGATCGCACTGATCGGCTTGCCGTCGATGGCGATGATCAGGTCACCAGCGAGGATGCCGGCCTTGGCCGCCGGGGTGTCGTCGATCGGCGCGATCACCTTCATGCTGGCGTTGTCCGGCTGCTGCTGCAGCTCCACGCCGATGCCCTCGTAGGCACCATTGGCCTGCTCGTCGAAGGCCTGCGCGTCTTCCTTGTTGAAGTAGGTGCTGTGCGGATCGAGGTCGAGCAGCAGGCCACGCACGGCCGACTGCATCAGCTTCTTGTCATCGACCGGATCGACATAGGCGGCGCGCACCGCGTTGTACACGGCCACGAAACGGCGGATGTCCTCCAGCGGCACCTTCGAGGTCACCGCCTCCTCGCTGTTCGCTGCCTGCCCGCTGGTTTCCTGGCTCGGGGCGGGCGCGGTCTGCTGCGCCCAGGACAGCGCTGGCAACAGGGCCAGCAAGAGGGTGGCGGTACGGGCTGCGCGCATGGATCACTCCTGTCGACGTTGGCATCGTGCCCAAGGCACATGCACCGATTATGCGCGAAGCACAGCTAAATTCCCGTTGAATCCAACCCGCATCCGGCAGGCCTGGATTCAGCGCCGCTGCAGCCAGCTGTCCGGGTTGACCGGCTGCCCGCCACGGCGCAGCTCGAAGTACAGCGCGGTGACGCCCTGGCCACCGGAATTGCCGACCTTGGCCACCGCATCACCGCGGCTGACCCGTGCGCCGGCATCCTTCAGCAGGGTGTCGTTGTGTGCATACAGGCTCATGTAGCCATTGCCGTGGTCGACGATCAGGATCATGCCGTAGCCGGTCATCCAGTCGGAGAACACCACGGTGCCGTCGGCCACGGCCGTGACGGTGCTGCCGGCCGGCGCGCCAATCAGCACGCCGCTGCTGGTACGGCCATCGGGCAGCTTGCCGCCATAGCGGGCCAGCAGGTTGCCGGACAACGGCCAACCCAGGCCGCCGACCTTCGGTGCCGGTGCCGACGCCACCGCAGGTGGAACCTTGGTAGCCGGCGGCGGTGGCCGGCCCTGTGCGGCCGCCTGGCGTGCGGCCCGCTCGGCAGCGGCCTTTTCGGCAGCAGCTCGACGCGCCGCCGCGCGACGCTCGGCTTCGGCCCGGGCGGCAGCGGCACGCAGATTGGCCAGCAGCGTTTCCAGCGCCTTGGCATCCTGGCCCAGTGCCTGTTCCTTCTCGCGCCGGTCCTTGAAGCGTTCGTCGAGCGAGGCCACGGTCTGCGCGCGGTCACGGCGGTCGGCCGCCAGCGCCGCTGCCTGCTGCTTCTGGTCCTGCTGCGCCCCCTGCAGCTTCTGCTTGCGCTCGGCGATCTGCGCCTGCAGCGCTTCCAGTTCCTTCAGGTCGGCGGTGAGCGTGGTGATGCGCTGCGCTCGTTCGCGCTGCAGGTAACGATGGTAGGCCAGGGCGCGATTGGCATCGGCCACCGTGTCCTGCGACAGCAGCAGCTTCAGCGGTGCGTGATTGCCAAGCTGATACGCCGCGCGCAGCAGGCCGGCCAGTTCGCGGTGCTGCTGGGCCAGGTTGGTTTGCAGGCTGCTGCGGCGCTGCTCGGCCTGGGCCAGGGCCTGGGCCTGCTCACGCAGCGCCGCTTCGGTCTGCGCAAGCGCGCGGCCGGTGCGTGCCACCTTCTCGTCGGCCTCGCGCAGCTGTTGCGATGCTTGGCCACGCTGCCCTTCGATCTGCCGTCGCTCCTGCGCCACGCCCTTCAGCTCGGTACGCAGCTTCTGCAGCTTGCGCTCGGTCTCGCGGGTGGTCTGCGCAGCACCCGGCAGGGGCAGGGCCAGCGCCACAGCCAGCCCCAGCAGCAGCCAGCGCCCGCCGCGTACGGCGGCGATGTGATGTCGGCGTGATGGGAAGGCGTTGTCGCGCAAGGGCTTTCCAGTGACTTCAGGCAGTTGCGGGGGGTACCGGGGAATGGTGACATCTCCGCACGCGGCCTGCCAGCCGCACATCCATCGAGGTCCCCATGAAAACTCTATCCATTCCGCTGCTGTTGGGCGTACTGCTGGTCACCGGGCCGGTCTGCGCCCAGGAGAACATCAGCAAGGTCAACGGCAGCATCAGCGCCGAACCCGGCCAACGCTACGGCAAGCTGGACACCGTCAACGGCGGCATCCGTGTCGGCGAAGGCGTCGAGACCGGAAGCATCGACACCGTCAACGGCGGGGTGAAGGTTGCCGACCGCGCACGCACCGGCAAGATCGAAACCGTCAACGGCGGTGTCCGCCTGGGTCGCGAAGTGATCGCCAGCGGCGGCGTCAGCACCGTCAACGGCAGCATCTTCACTGATCGCGGCAGCCAGATCGAAGGCGGCGTCGAGACCGTGAACGGCGGCATCGGCCTGGTCGAGAGCCGCGTCGGCAAAGACGTCGAGACCGTCAACGGTGACATCACCGTCGGCATCGGTTCGCAGGTCAACGGCGGCGTGCATGTGCGCAAGCCGAACTTCAGTGTCTCGCTCACCGCCAGCCGCAAGCCGCGCGTGATCATCGGCCCCAACGCGGTCGTCAGTGGGCCGCTGCAGTTCGAGCGCGAGGTGGTGCTGTACGTGCATCGCACCGCACGCATCGGCCCGGTCACCGGGGCCGAGCCGATCCCGTTCGATACCGAAACCGCGCCGGCCGACTGAACCCGTCGCACCCGCCGCTTTGGTGATACTCGCGTTTACCGGTCGCGCGTGAGGTGCGACCGCCCTTTGTTCTCCAGGAATCGACGATGCCCCGCAAACTCCTCCTGTGCCTGGCCGCCGCGGCCGCGCTCAGTGCCTGCAAAGGCGAATCCACGCCGGCTGCCACGCCGTCCACCGATACCGCCGCCGCGAAGCCGGCCGCCCATCAGTTCTCACCGGAGATCAACGCCGGCGACTTCGCCGAGATGGTCAAGACCCTGGCTTCGGATGAGTTCGAAGGCCGCGCCCCGGGCAGCAAGGGCGAAGAACTGACGGTCAACTACATCCGCGACCAGATGCAGCGCATCGGCCTGCAGCCCGGCAACGGCGACAGCTGGTTCCAGGATGTGCCGATGACCGAGACCACGGCCGACGAATCGACCGTGCTGAAGATCACCCAGGGCGGCAAGACCACCGAACTGAAGTTCGGCACCGACATGGTGGTCGGCACCCGTACCGGCCAGGCCGAGGTGAAGGTCGATGCCAGCGACCTGGTGTTCGTCGGCTATGGCGTCGATGCGCCGGAGCAGAAGTGGAATGACTACGCCGGTCAGGACTGGAAGGGCAAGACGGTCGTGATGTTCGTCAACGACCCGGGCTTCCACGTCGACGACGCGAAGCTGTTCGACGGCAAGCGCATGACCTACTACGGCCGCTGGACCTACAAGTTCGAGGAGGCCGCCCGCAAGGGCGCCGCCGCCGCGCTGATCGTGCACGACACCGCCGGCGCGTCCTACGGCTGGGACGTGGTGAAGAATTCCTGGGCTGGCCCGCAGTACGACCTGCCCGCCAAGGATGACCCGGAAGCGCGCATCCCGGTACAGGGCTGGCTGAGCGCCGACGCGGCCAAGGCGCTGTTCGCCGGTGCCGGCCTGGACCTCGCCCAGGCCTACAAGGACGCCAGCAAGCGCGGTTTCAAGCCAGTGCCGCTGAAGGCCACCGCTGCGGTCGACCTGAAGAGCCGGATCGCACAGAAGCAGTCGCGCAACGTGGTCGGCGTGCTGCCGGGCAGCAAGCGCGCTGACGAGGCCGTCCTGTACATGGCGCACTGGGACCACCTGGGCAAGCATGAGGGTGAGACCGGCGACAACATCTACAACGGCGCGGTCGACAACGCCACCGGCGTAGCTGGCATTCTCGAAGTGGCCGAAGCCATGGCCCACCAGGAGCCGAAGCCGGAGCGTTCGGTGGTGTTCCTGGCGGTGACCCTGGAAGAGTCCGGCCTGCTGGGTTCCAAGTACTACGTCGCCCACCCGACCTTCCCGCTGGACAAGATCGCCGGTGTGATCAACATCGATGCGATGTCGGTGGCCGGCCGTGCCAAGGACGTGACCGTCACCGGCTTCGGCAGCTCGGAGCTGGAGGACATCCTCAAGCCGCTGGCCGCCGCCCAGGACCGCACCCTGCACGGTGAGACCTCGGTACAGAGCGGCTTCTACTTCCGCTCCGATCACTTCAACTTCGCAAAGGCGGGTGTGCCGGCCCTGTACGCCGATGGCGGCGAAGACCTGCGCGAGGGTGGCGTGGAAGCGGGCCGCAAGGCGGCGGCGGACTACGGCGCCAACCGTTACCACGGCCCGAAGGACGAGTTCGACGCCGCCACCTGGAAGCTGGACGGCACCGTCGAAGACCTGCAGCTGATGTACGGCGTGGGCAAGGAACTGGCCGGTGGCGATCGTTGGCCGAACTGGTATGCAGGCAATCCGTTCAAGGCAGCCCGCGACGCGATGATGAAGGACAAGGTCCCGGCCAAGTAGAGTCGGGCCATGCTCGACTGAGCACTGTTGAGAGCAGAGCGGCGCCCCACGGGGCGCCGCTTTTCTTTTGCGTACCGTCGGCGGCTCATCCACGGTTGGTGTGGATCTGCCGGTAGTGCCGGCCGCTGGCCGGCAATCGATTGGTAGCGGCCAACCCTGGTTGGCGCCATGCTCCTCGCGGAGCACTTACGCATGGCGTGGATCTACCGGGCAATGCAACGCCATCGGATTGCCGGCCAGCGGCCGGCACTACCGGGGTTTCCTGCGCACAAAGAAAAACCCCGCTGCATGAGCAGCGGGGTTTTGGGTGTAAACCCTGGCGATGACCTACTCTCGCATGGCTTGAGCCACACTACCATCGGCGCAGCTGCGTTTCACTTCCGAGTTCGGGATGGGATCGGGTGGTTCCACAGCGCTAATTTCACCAGGGAGACGGTTGCAGCAGCGCTTGCAGCGCCAGCTTCGCGATCTTGCCCTTGGGGCGGAAGGGACCCGGAAAATGCAGTGCCTTCACTTAATAAGAAAAACCCCGCTGCGTGAGCAGCGGGGTTTTGGGTATAAACCCTGGCGATGACCTACTCTCGCATGGCTTGAGCCACACTACCATCGGCGCAGCTGCGTTTCACTTCCGAGTTCGGGATGGGATCGGGTGGTTCCACAGCGCTAATTTCACCAGGGAGGCTTT